>Ga0302319_10002028_pt1 | contig 44461 bp, 32 predicted proteins | sample Bog_T0_2_FD_203319 | JGI IMG/M metagenome (GOLD analysis project Ga0302319, IMG submission 203319) | Peat permafrost microbial communities from Stordalen Mire near Abisko, Sweden - Bog_T0_2 | ecosystem: Environmental > Terrestrial > Soil > Wetlands > Peat | place: Sweden: Abisko, Stordalen Mire...
ATTCCAGATGGGACCCCAATAGCTAATGCCTGGAACAGCAACGTTATTCCCGTATGTGAATTGACCCTTTGGGTAACTCTTCGCGTGGCCATCCCACAATGCGAAGTTCGATGTGCGGTTGTGACGGAAACGGGGGAAACAGTCCGGCCCGCCGTTATCGTAATCTGCCGCACTGGGGTTATCGAAGTCGCCTCCGGCGGGATTCGAACCCCAATCGTTCCAAGGAATATTCGTCGTGATTCCACCGCTAAGAGCGATCTCATCAGGAGTAGCGCAATTGGCCTCGATCGTCTGGTCCGACCCCCAGTTGATGTTCAAACACGCCGGAGGATTGTACATCCAGTCGAATCCTGGGAGCATGACCGTCGGAGATCCCCAACTGTTACCGGTGGCGGGAGTTCCGACCGACCCTGGTTCTCCGATCATCATGGTGCTCGCTGGCGTCAGCAACTGGGTTTCGGAGATTGAAGCCCCAATTGACCCACCGGATGAAACGGAACTGCAGATTGGATAAGTGCTCTGTCCGCACACCGCGTTATCTGGTTGCACGACGCCATTTACGAAGTAGTTGAGACCAAGAGGATTGTTCGACGGGAAATCAGGGCAGTGCAAGACGCCACCTGTCGTGCTTGCGCCCCAGCCACTGGCATTCGAACCGTTCTTTACGTATGGATAAACCGAGTAGCTCCACAGAATCCAGTCGCCAGCGCTAGAGGTGTATGAGGCTTGACACGCAAAGTCATCGAAATCGTTGGAGTACATGAGTTGGGCAAGTGCCAACTGCTTGATGTTACTGAGACAACTGGTTTTTTTAGCGGCCTCCTTCGCCTGAGCGAAGACAGGGAAGAGAATCGCGGCTAAGATTGCAATGATTGCAATGACGACAAGAAGTTCAATTAACGTGAAAGCTTTTTTTGGATTCATGTGTATTCTCGACAGTGAGAGCAGATGGCCCAGTCGACTCTCGAACGTCAAGTTGACAGTCGTAAAGTGTCGACGTAGCCGCAATTGTTGTTTCGCCTTGCTCCGCGTAGCGGATCATGGCAAGGAGGTGACTCGTGGCCTCGAACGCCATTCGTTCGACTGGCTGATTGACTGAAGTCAGGCTAGGCCTGGTGGCATAACAAATGGGAGAGGAATCAAATCCGATAACTGAAACATGGCGGGGCACCTGGACGCCAAACGTTTCACATGACCTCAAGACAAACCCTGCGAGTTCATCACTGAAACAAACAAGTGCCGAGTGCGGGCGATTTGGTTCGGAGTATCGGCGGAGGATGTCGTGCTCCTTTTCGAGGACGATCACTTCAGGCTCTGACAATCCAGCACGGCGTGAAGCGGATCTCAGGGCCTCGGCTCGCGCCTGACCTTCCACGCTACGCTCGCTGACGGGGTCGATGACAAAGGCGATGTCCTCATGGCCAAGGGATATCAAATGTGCAACCACACGCCGCATTGCGCCATCGTTGTCCGCGCAAAACGTGGGAACTCCCAGAACTGTGCCCGGAGGCGCATGCATCATCACAACTGGCACGGACGACTCCTGAAGTGCGATAGTCGAGTCCTCGCTAAGATCGGGGCGGCACCATAAAACGCCATCGAATCGACCGTCCGAAATGATGTCGGGATTCCCTTCCCGTATTAGTTTTGGGCAGAGACAGAGAGTGTAGTTCTCAGGGAATAGCGCCTCCATAACACCATTCATGACATCGCCTCGGTACGTGCTCTGAGGTAAGAACCGACCGAAATTCTGAAAGACGACCGCTACTTGGCCAGTCCGCCCTCTGCGAAAATTCCGCGCTGCGTGGTTTGTCTGGTAGCGAAGTTCCCGAGCCGCTTGTCGGATGCGTTCTGCCTTTTCCGGCGTCACCGTTACCTTGCGGCCCCCAGTGCCGTTTAGCACTACGCTGACGGCCATCGCAGACACCCCAGCTCTCTCCGCTACATCTCGTATTGTCGCTCTCATGGTTTTATATACAGGTAAATAGGACTTCTGAGAAATTATCCACCATCTTTGGGTTTTTTGCGTTAATTTTCTTCTAAGCCACAGAAAAACTCCGTTTCACCCCTCGTTCAGCTTACTTAGGGGCTGATTTTGCAACGAGGGCGTTTGATTTTGCGGGCTCATCCGCCGTTTTATCGCCGAAGGACGTCCAATCGGATATATATTGGTAAATAAAGAGCGATTCGCTGCAAATTTGTGAGTTCGATAGCTAGCACAATCGAATAGATGCGTCGCTAGTCTCCTTGAGGCACGTCCTTTTTAGAACCATGATGTTTCTCCCACTCTTAATTCAAGGGCCTGCTCGATTGAGCCTGGACCTAACGAAACCCGGGGCGGCGGTAAGCCCAACCTTGTACGGCCAAATGACTGAGGAGATCAATTATTCGTACGATGGCGGTCTCTACGGAGAATTGGTGCGAAATCGTGCTTTCCTCGATGACCCAGATCGACCGACCCATTGGAGCGCTGTGGGCAACGGATCCTCTCTCTTACTTGAGCGCTCCGGCCCGACATCTGCTCGACCGATGTCGCTTCGAGTTCGTGGAGGTGTTGCGAACGACGGATATTGGGGCATTCCCGCGCTTCCGTCAACGTCATACCGGCTCTCACTTTTGGCAAAGACAGATGAGCCAGGACCGATCGATGTCAGCATCGAGTCGCAAGACGGATTAACTGTATATGGTAAAGCCCATGTCGAAGGCGCCAATAGCCAGTGGCACAAGCTCTCAGCGACCCTGAGGACAAGCCAGAACTTTCTGCCCATGAAGGACGCCCGACTTGTACTGCGAACGGGTCCCGGCAGATTCGTGTGGTTTGGACAGGTATCGCTCTTTCCTCCTACGTATAAAAAACGTCCCAATGGCAATAGGCCGGACCTAATGAAGATGCTTGCCGACATGAAACCGAGGTTCCTGCGATTTCCAGGCGGCAACTATCTCGAGGGAAACACCTTAGCTGACCGCTTCCCGTGGAAGAAGACGCTCGGGCCGATCGAAGACCGCCCCGGACACCATTCCCCCTGGGGCTACCGCTCGACGGACGGTGTGGGCCTTCTTGAGTTCTTGGATTGGTGCGAGGACACGGGCGCCAAACCCGTTCTAGCCGTTTACGCTGGGTATGCGCTCAACGGGGAGGTGGTGAAGCCGGGTGCAGAACTTCAACCGTTCGTGCAGGATGCCCTTGACGAAATTGAATACGTCATTGGAAGTCCTGAAACGCAGTGGGGTTCTCGACGTGCCAAAGACGGCCATCCGAAGCCATTCCCGATGGAATACGTCGAAGTTGGGAATGAGGATGGATTCGACAAGTCCGGCTCCTACGAAGGCCGGTTCGTTCAGTTCTACGATGCCATAAAGTCGAAGTATCCACAGATGAAGGTGATCTCCACCACTGGTGGCAAAGACTGGCTGGGCCAGAAGTATCCAATCACCCAGCGTATACCCGACCTTTGGGATGAGCACTACTATTCGGAAGCTTGGGACATGATGGCGATGGCAAGCCATTATGACAGTTACGACCGCAAGGGCCCAAAGGTCTTCGTGGGTGAGTGGGCTTCCCATGACAAGGTCGCTCCATGGGCGGCAGGGCCGGATGCCGGTCCCACGCCCAATATGAGGTGTACTCTCGGGGACGCCGCCTTTATGACTGGGCTCGAACGTAACTCCGACGTGGTTGCGATGGCCTGCTATGCGCCCCTCCTTGTCAACGTCAACCATGGTGGTCGTCAGTGGTCGCTAAACCTTATTGGCTACGATGGCATCAGTGCTTACGGTTCGCCCTCCTACTACGTTCAAAAGATGTTCGCAGAGAACCTAGGTGACCGAACGGTTCCTCTCGTCCTTTCTGCAGCGCCTATACAAACGCAGGGCCAAAAGAAACTCCCCGCACTTTTTGCCTCTGCCACAAGGGATTCGACGAGCGGATTCGTTTACGTTAAGCTGGTCAACGCACTTTCAACCGCTCAGGAAGTTGCTTTCGACCTGCACGGCGCTCATGTTCGGCCGGATGGTTCGATGGTGGTACTCAGCGGGGACCTGGGTGACATGAACTCCATTGCGGAGCCAATGAAGGTGGCTCCGGTGAGCACAAAACTACTAGGTCTGCAAAGAGAGTTCAAACAGACCCTCGCACCCTATTCGGTGACGGTGTTGAAACTAAGGACGTCCAATTGATCGCCATGGCGGGATGTCTGCTGTTCGTTGCGGGCGTGAACGCCTCCTGTTCGGCCACCTACCTGCCTACCAGGAACGAGTCGGTTAGCCCGATGAGGGGAACTAAGATGGACATCCCAAGAGCAAAGAATCCGATCATCTGGGCTGACGTGCCAGACATTTCGATCGTGCGCGTCGGCAAGGCCTATTACATGAGTAGCACTACGATGCACATGAGCCCCGGGCTTCCCATCATGAAGTCCAAGGATCTCGTGCATTGGAAACTTGTCAGCTATGCCTATCTCACACTTGGCGACAACGACGCGCTGTCGCTCAACAATGGAAAGAACGCTTATGGCAAGGGCTCATGGGCCAGCAGCATTCGGTTCCACGACGGCACGTTTTATGTCTCGACGTTCTCCTCGACCACTGGCAAGACTTACATTTTCTCGACGAGAGATCCCCAGAAAACACCCTGGAAGGAACTCTCGTTCTCGCCGTCGTATCACGACCACTCGTTGTTTTTTGACGGCGACAGTCGGGTGTACCTTGCAACCGGCAGTGGCAACATCCGTCTGATTGAGCTAAAACCGGATCTTTCAGGCCCAAAACTGGACGGTGTCGACCAAATCATCGTGCCAAACGCAAGTCGCGTGGCTGGTGGGGCCATTGGCCTGCCTGCCGAGGGCTCCCAGATGTTCAAAGTCGGCGGACGATACTACCTTTGCAACATCACTTGGCCGCGAAACGGTATGCGAACGGAAATCATCCATCGAGCAGATCGTATCGAAGGACCTTATGAAGGCCGGATCATGTTTCAGGACCAAGGTGTCGCACAGGGCGGGATTGTGGACACGCCTGACGGTCGATGGTATGCCTATCTGTTCCAAGACCACGGCGCGGTTGGCCGAGTCCCATTCATCGTCCCGATGACGTGGAAGGATGGGTGGCCCGTGGTAGGAGCCAACGGCAAAGTCCCAGAGACTCTCGACATTCCAGCGGGTCAAAGCACTATTACGGGAATCGTGACATCGGATGAGTTCAACCGAATGCCTGGAGACGGTTCGTTACCCTTGGCGTGGCAGTGGAACCACAATCCAGATGATCGATACTGGTCGCTCGCCGCGCATCCTGGCGCCTTACGCCTGACAGCGGGACGAGTTGATGACTCGGTTATCTCGGCCCGCAACACGCTTACTCAACGAACCTTTGGCCCGGAGTGCTCGGGGAGCACTTCGATCGACGTGACCGCCATGAAGGATGGCGACTGTGCCGGAATGATCGCGCTCCAGAATCGGTACGGCTTTGTAGGCGTGAAAGCGGACGGAGATGCGAGGTCAATCGTCGTAGTCACGGCTGAAAACACCGCTCCGGTCGAGATCGAAAGGGTTCCTTTGACTCAAAATCGCGTCTACTTGAGGATCGATTGCGACTTCAAAAACAGGACCGACGTTGCGACCTTCTTCTACAACTTGGACGGAAAACGGTGGACTGCTATCGGCAAGCCACACCATCTGCGATACGACTTGGTGCACTTTATGGGTTGCCGACTCGGACTCTTCAACTTCGCAACCATGTTGCCAGGCGGCTATGTCGATTTCGATTACTTCCGAATCGGTAACCATCTGTTGCGTTGAACGCTTATCCAGTCAATACGGCGGCGATTGCGTCGTACGCGGGCTTCGGCTTGTAATCCTTGTCGAAAAGTGTCGCGGCGCCATTTCGACCACCACTAAACCCAGGGATCCAGGAGTGCTTGTCGGTGAGACCCCAGATGTTCACCCCATGGCAATTTCGCGAAGACAGCGCCATCTGAAAGACCGCCGCATAAGTTTTTGCCTGCTGATCTAGGTCGGCCGGATCCTGCGGAATCAGCCCCCTATCCGGATCTGCGGGCGGCAATCTCTTGACCGGAATCGCGACATCAAGTTCTGTAATCATAAAGGCCAGTCGTAGCTTCCTGATCGCTTCGATGAACTGATAATGGCCATCGCCTGGCGCAATCGATGTCCGGCAATCGATGTGATACTGTAACCCGAGCCCCGTGATCGGCGCGCCTTGCTCTTTTAGCCACTTGGCGAGATCTAGCATGTGTTGCGCCTTAACGCCCCCGCCTTCGACGGCATAGTCGTTGTAGTAAAGCTCAGCCCTCGGGTCGGCTTCATGCGCCCACTTGAATGCGTCTACTAGAAACTCGGGTCCGAGCTTTCTAAACCAGAAGCTGTTGCGTAGATTGAATGGATTACTGTTAGGCCGGTCGTCAATCGCTTCATTCGCCACATCCCACATGGCTACCTTGCCTCGGTAACGGCCCGCAACTCCCGTAATGTAGTCATGCAGGAGCGCCGAGGCATCTTCTTTCGACATGTTCTGACCTGAGGAACGGAGCCACTGAGGAAGCGTGTAACCTTCGTCCCTCGCGTAGACCAAGACGTGCCCCCGAAGTTTGAGTCCATGTTTTTGAGCCCAACCCTTCTTGCCTGGCTCTCCCACCACGAAGTCGACATCGGAGAAGTGATACTCGTGAGGTCCAATCCATATGGCAGGCGGCTTCAGGTCGTTTTCCAACTCGAGCAGGTTGAAGTTGGCCGTCGCGGTTGCCGCGTATCGTCCACCGTCCAGGTCATTCTTTAAGTTCGACACGGGTATGGCAGAACCGATATTGAGGCGATGTTTCTTGGCGAGATCCCGCAGACTCGGTTCAACCTTAGGGCCGAATTGGCGAGCCGACCCGGTTTCGGGATTTCCGATCTGGGTGTAGGCCAGAGACATGCCGAATGAAACCAAAGCGTACATTGAGATCATGATCGTATTGAGGAGTTGGCCATGCCCGTCTCATCCTCCATTTTTCGGTATATAGATTTTTCGCAGCGTGATCCTCAATTCCAATCGGACCGTGCCGCTGACCTTCGAAACCTCTATTCCCATGTAGGTTCAGAGTCGCAGACGACTTATTTTAGTGGCATTATATACTGATATATAGGCGTTGGGCTACCGAAAATGATATATTGCTTGGGGGTGGGTGTTATCGTCTGCATGCTCTGGGCAAAGAGGCAAGAGCCACGGTGATTCTCGCTCGCCGACAGGAGATTTCACTGATGAACACTCTGCGCCTGTTGTCAACAACATTGCTCTCGATTGCCTTTTCGTCTTCAATCGTGCATGCCCAATCTGATGGCACTACTCCACCATCCAACATTAGAGGGGCTCAGTATCCGAGAATTCTCGCCGACTTGCGCGTGACCTTTCGGATCAAGGCGCCCGGTGCCCAAAAGGTTGAATTCAACCTGGGGAAGCTTTACCAAGCGCAAAAGGACTCCGACGGTTTTTGGACGGCGACGACAGACCCCCAAGCGGTCGGATTTCACTATTATTGGGTCGTCATCGATGGTGTGCAGCTTAATGATCCGTCAAGCGAAACGTTCTTCGGGACTGGTAGAGAGACCAGCGGGATCGACATTCCAGAAGTGGGGGTCGACTACTACCTTCCGAAGGATGTCCCCCACGGGGACGTGCGAGAAAGGTGGTACAAATCCGGCACGACCGAGGCTTGGCGACGCGTGTACGTCTACGCGCCTCCCGGTTACGACACCGACCGGGATACGCGCTATCCGGTTCTCTATCTCCAGCATGGCGCCGGCGAAGACGAGCGCGGTTGGTCGAACCAAGGACACGCCGCTTTCATCATGGACAATCTAATTTCGGAGCACAAGGCCGTCCCAATGCTCATCGTGATGGAACAAGGCTATGCGACCAAGCCTGGAGAAACCACAAGCCCGCCTCGGCCCAGCGGAGGTTCACCCAATTTTGGCCGAATGTTCCAAGGATTCGAGGATGTCCTCACAAAGGACCTCGTTCCTTATATCGACTCGAACTTTCGAACGATTCCCGATCGCGATCATCGAGCTTTGGCCGGACTCTCAATGGGCGGCATGCAGGCGTACACTTTAGGCCTTAACCATCTCGACCAGTTTTCCTATATAGGTGGGTTCAGCGGGGCCGGCGGTGGATTTGGCGGCGCCCCGTTTGACGCCAAGACGGCGAATAACGGAGTTATGTCGGACGCTAGCGCATTCAATCGGCGCGTCCACCTTCTGTTCTTGAGCCTGGGGACCGACGAACCAAAAAGAATGCAGGATAGCGTCCACGCCTACCATGACGGATTGATCAAAGCAGGAATCAAAACGGTGTATTACGAGTCACCTGGAACTTCGCACGAGTGGTTGACATGGAGACGGAGCCTGCATGAGTTTGCCCCCTTGCTCTTCCACGAGCAAGTTTCGCAGTCGAACAGGCCCGGAGGGCCAGGCGGTTTTCGGGGTCCCATCGTACTGAATCAAGATGATGTCCAGGCATTCCCAGAGCCGCCAGATAGTATCGTCGCGAACCGACCCGAAACCCCGCATGGCAAATTGGAAATGATCGAATACGACTCGAAGAGCGTGGGAACTCGGCGAAAGATGCAGGTATACACGCCCCCCGGCTACTCACCGGAAAAGAAGTATCCGGTTCTTTACCTACTCCACGGTATCGGCGGCGACGAAACGGAGTGGCAGCGTTTTGCTACCCCGAATCTCTTGGAAGACAACTTGCTCGCCGATGGCAAAGCGGTGCCGATGATCATCGTGTTGCCGAATGGGCGAGCACAAAAGGACGACCGACCGATCGGAAACGTCTACGCCACTGCCCCCGCTTTCGCCGCATTCGAGAACGACCTACTGCAGGATGTGATCCCCGCTATCGAGGCGCGGTATTCGGTTCAATCGGACCAGGCGCATCGCGGTCTAGCCGGTCTCTCGATGGGTGGCGGCCAGTCGCTGAACTTCGGCCTGGCCCATTTGGATAAATTTGCCTGGATAGGCGGGTTCTCGTCGGCGCCGAACACCAAGGCTCCGGAAGAACTTCTCCCCGACGCGGCCAGCGCAAAGAGCAAACTAAAGCTCCTATGGCTCTCTGTCGGCAATAAGGACGGACTGATCCGGATCAGCCAAGGAGTTCATCAATATCTTAAGGAGAAGGGTGTTCGCCATATTTGGAACGTGGACGGCCATGCGCATGACCCGACCGAATGGCGGAACAACCTCTACTACTTCCTGCAGAAGGTCTTTCAGTGATCGGTTTTACTCCTTCGTTTCCTCAACCCAACATCTGCGTTGCCTTCGACGCCAAGGCGCCCATAAGCTATGAGTCTATTACCAGTTATCGCTCTCCTTATCACCCAATCACCATCGTTTCGGGACGCCAAATTGTCCGCGCTCGAGCGCGCCAGAGATCTGGTCTCCCAGATGACGGCAGATGAGAAGATTGCTCAATGCATGATGGAAGCGCCTGCGATTCCGAGGCTTGGCGTTCCGAAGTACCACTATTGGAGCGAGGCACTCCACGGAATCGCCAATGACGGTTTCGCTACCGTTTTTCCACAAGCAATTGGCCTCGCCTCAACTTGGGATCCCGAATTGATGCAGTCAGTAGCGACAATCATTAGCACCGAAGCGCGCGCAAAGTATGCGGCGGCGATTCAGCGGAACGACCGCTCCATCTTTAAGGGGATTACGCTTTGGTCGCCGAACATCAACATCTTTCGAGATCCGCGATGGGGACGCGGACAGGAGACGTACGGTGAAGATCCCTTCCTCACAAGTAGGATGGGAGTGGCGTTTGTAACTGGAATCCAGGGTGATGATCCGAAATACTTACGCGCAGTTTCGACACCGAAGCACTTCGCGGTCCATAGTGGACCTGAGCCGTTAAGGCACGGTTTTGACGCCAAGGTCACGGAGAAAGAGCTACGCGAGACCTACCTTCCCGCGTTTGAAGCCTGTGTTCGCGAAGGGAAGGCAGCTAGCGTAATGAGCGCATATAGCGGATATAACGGTGTTCCAGATACCGGCAATCCCTGGCTACTCACCACACTTTTGAGGGATGAGTGGGGATTCAACGGGGCGGTAGTGAGCGACGTGGACTCCGTCGGAGATATCCTCTACGGCCACCACGCCGTGAAAGACCTTGCCGAGGCGAGCGCCATGGCGATCAAGGCGGGCAACGACGAGTGCAGCGGCACGAGTTATCGGTCTCTAAAGGCGGCGCTAGATCGCGGCCTTATTACCGAAGCCGACATTGATCGGGCGGCAACCCGCCTTTTCTCCCTCCGTTTCCGGCTTGGAATGTTCGATTCGGCCGAGCAGTGCGCATTTAACGGAATCAAGCCCTCGGACAACGACACGCCCGAACATGAGCAAATGGCGCTAAAAGCCTCGAGGGAAAGCCTGGTTCTCCTTAAGAACGACGGAATCCTTCCCATCACCATCAAAAAGTACAAACACGTAGCGGTGATTGGCCCAGTGGCTACAAGCCAAGCCGTCTTGGTGGGCAATTACAACGGAACTCCTGCTCGTCCCATAACACTCCTCGATGGGATCAAACGGAAACTCGAAGCCAACGGCATCAGCGTGGAATACGCCGAAGGAAGTCGGCTTGTCAACCGCGGCACTGGCGTCGGACCAATGCCACGAGGATCGACATACGTCGACGAGGCAAAAACCTCAGGCGGGTTAAAGGGTGAAGTCTTCAACAATCTCAATCTTGAGGGCACACCCATAGCCACTCGCACCGATCGCTTCTTGAACCTCCACTGGTCGAGCGACCAGCCACAAGCGGGGTTGCCTGCGGAGAATTGCTCGATCAGGTGGTCGGGCTACCTCGCTTGGCCCAGCGATGAAACGGTCACTTTGGGCGTGGTAACGGACGGCGGAGTTCGACTCTATCTCGACGACAAGCTAATGCTCGACCAGTGGCAGAGCCACGAGAACAAGACACATCGGGTCGACTATTCCTTCAAGAAAGGCGCCACCGTCAAGATCCGTCTGGAATATTCCCATGTCCAGGGGGCTGCCTCGATTCAATTGGGTAGTAATGCGGTCGAAAAGGCGGCTGACTATTCCCAAGCGGAGGAGGTTGCCCGGCATTCGGACCTGATTGTCCTTACACTGGGAATTACGCCACAGCTTGAGGGTGAGCAGATGCCTGTGCGATACGAAGGGTTTGCAGGTGGAGACCGCACCAGTATTCTCATTCCCACCCCACAAAGGGAACTGCTTCAAAAGGTGGCGGCCGTCGGCAAGCCAGTAATTGTGGTACTCACGACCGGAAGTGCGGTTTCCTTTGACACGAAGCTCGCGAATGGGATTTTGCTGTCCTGGTACTCGGGCGAGCAGGGCGGCAATGCCGTCGCTGAAGCGCTGGTAGGCGAAACGAATCCGGCTGGTCGTCTCCCGGTTACGTTTTACCGGTCAGACAAAGACCTTCCTCCATTCGACAACTATCACCTAGATGGACGGACCTACCGCTTCTTTAGAGGCCGCTCACTTTTCCCATTCGGTTACGGACTGAGCTACGCGAAGTTCAGGTATGGTTCGCCGCAAGTGTCCAAGCACGATAGCGGCCATGTCGTCGCCCTACCTATAACCAATACAAGCCGCGTCTCAGGCGACGAAGTGGTGGAGATTTATGCCAGTTATGACCACCCCCAAAAGACGGATCCGATCCGCAGACTGGTGGGGTTCAAGCGCTTTACCGTCCTGGCCGGAGAAACAAAGGTTGTTCATGTAGATGTCACCGATTGGGCGCTTCGGAGCTGGGATGAAACGCAGCATCGATACGTGGTTAGACCGGATGGATACAGGCTGGAAATCGGTCCCTACTCCGGTAAAAAGTTGGCCACTGCGCGAATTCAAGTTCCGTAAGGGTTTCTCGGTTTTATGTCGGTGAATTCACGATGACAAAAACAAGCTTCTTCCCGCTTATCTTTACTTCGCTAGTCATTCTTTGCGCAGTGCAAGACGCGCGCAGTCAGTCCGTTGTGGCGAACATCGACGCTGGCAAGACGAGATCGCCGATTTCAAGATATGTCTACGGACAATTTGTAGAACATATTGGGGGCATCATAAACAATGGTCTTTGGGCGGAGATGCTTGATGACCGCAAGTTCTTTAATTCGATCCCTACGCCTGTGGCGCCAAGTGGAAACGGACCGAGATTTGGGAGGGCCCGCCTCCGGCTGTGGACGGTTGTGGGGCCGGTCAACACGGTCGTTATGGACACCCGACATCCCTTTGTCGGAAAGCACTCACCGCGGATTGCTTTGGATCGGGCAGAAGCCCGAGGCATTGAGCAGGCAGGCATAGGGATTGTAGGTGGGAAGGCTTACTCAGGGCGCGTCATCTTGGCTGGAGGTCCTGAAGCCAAGGTAACGGTCTCACTTATTTGGGGGTCCGGATCCACAGAGCGACAGACGATCAAGATCAACCGGTTAGGAGCGGACTACAAGAAGTTCGCGTTTCGGTTCGAGGCCCCTATTTCCACAGACAATGCGCGGCTACAGATCCTCGCAACGGGTTCGGGCGGATTCTCGATCGGAGCCGTCTCCTTGATGCCTGCCGATAACCTCAATGGTCTTCGCTCCGAGGTAATAGGCGTTCTCAAGCTGCTTCGTTCCGGTGTCTACCGGTTCCCAGGCGGCAACTTCGTTTCAGCCCATGAGTGGCGCAACGCAATTGGGGATCCAGATCGGCGCGCGCCGAAGTACGACCCGGTTTGGTCTGCCGTCCAGCCGAACGACGTCGGCACTGCCGAGTTCATGGATTTCTGCAAGCTAGTGGACGTGGAGCCTTACATCACCGTGAATGCAGGCTCTGGGGATGCTTGGTCGGCCAAAGACTATGTCGAGTACTGCAACGGTGCGGCAACGACTCCGATGGGGCGGCTGCGCGCAAAAAACGGGCATCGCGACCCGTACAATGTCAAATTCTGGGGAATCGGCAACGAAGCTTGGGGCTTTAGCTACCAGTTCGGCGCGATGAAACTATCCCAATTTGTGGTCAAGCATAACGAATTTGCTGAAGCCATGCGGAGCATTGACCCGACAATTAAACTGATCGGTAGCGGAGCGATGGGCGACACCATGACAGGGTCCAAAGAAGCGCTCAACCTGGGTGATTCATTGATCCCCAAACCGTTGGGTCCAGCCGACTGGACGGGTGGATTGTTCGCTCGCTGCCTTGAGAATATGGATCTGATCAGCGAGCACTTCTACAATTACGGCGGGACTCATTTCGACCTATCGAAAGCTCAGCAGGCGCCAAACGACCCAAACGAGCCCCTCTCCACTTGGATGCGCCGCCCAGCGAATCACATTCGCTTGAAAGTTGAAGAGTATCAGGCGTATGAGAACCTAATTCCTGCTCTTCACGCCAAGCCGGTACCCATTTGCTTGGACGAATGGGCTTACTCCGGAGGCCCGCCAAACTCCTACAAAGTCGTCCCCGCCTATGCGTGGTCCTTCCACGAGATGTTCCGGCACTCCGAACTATATCAAATGGCTTGCTTCACTTTTGCCACTGCAATGTACAGCGCCAATCGCTCCGAAGCTGTTTTGAATCCCACAGGCCTGATGTTCAAGATGTACCGAGACCATTTCGGAACGATTCCGGTCGAGGTCACAGGTAATTCGCCCCAGCCAAAGCCGACGGACCCTCCGGGTGGCGAGCAACCGTCGGTCAACGCGGGCAGCGATACCTTTCCGTTGGACGTCGTAGCGGCATTGACTGCGGATCGCAAGGAACTGACGATCGCAGTGATCAACACCACCGACACCGATCAATCACTCGATCTGCATCTCTCAAACATCTCCCTCTCCGGAAAAGGGACTCTCTGGCGCCTGGCGCCAAAGAGCTTGCTCGCCACCAGGCAAGTAGGCGCCAAGTCTGAAGTCGAAGTGGAATCGTCGCCCCTTAAGTCAGTGCCGACCTCCGTTTTGCTGCCCAAGTTCAGCATTAGCATTTACGAGATGGCGATCAACTAGACGGTCTGCGTTGCGGTGGGCAAAGTTCCCTTTAAGGGCGCAGGTCGGGCATAAGCGCGAGCTGAGTAGTGGTCAAGCTGGTCTCTCGGACGTATCTCAATTGGCAGAAACTTCGAGAGACCACTGTAGACTAAGACTTCTTGCTTAGAACCTAAGATGTTGTTGTTCATTCCGAATGCGTCTTAAGTTCAAATCTCGTACCGCACATCACCCTCAACGCGTCCTCGTATTTTCGTCGTGCGACCAAGGGACAAAGATTTTGGGGCGACAACGGAACGCAAGTGCCGCATGGTTTGCCCTTTAACCACGAGGAGTAGTCGTTAAAGGTGGGAATCGAGTCAGCTTCCCTAACGTGACAAAAGATCCCTCAGTTGTCCATAGTTCTCGACCGAATCAAAATTCAAGGGAGGCAAACCAGGAGGACGACCTTTTACCGACACCTCGGCCGCTAGGTCCAACACGCATGGCTCCACTTTGTCCTCAGCGTCTCTTTGAAAAGCGGCAAACAAGAGAGAACGGAAGACGATAGTAGCCCCCACGATCGGTTTTAGATTCGGCTTCGTGTCGTAAGCTTTCAACGTCAATCTTAATTCCACAGTACCGGCTTCCGCCTTACCTAGGGCGATGAAGGACTCCCCAAGCCATCTCCTTACCATGGCATGTTCGATATTTCTATTCTTAATGTAAGGAAACTCTCGAAGGTACCGTTCACACAGGGTCACAACCAGACTGTAATCACGTTGATCGAAGGCAATGTCACTCCCTTCCGATGTCACGAAGTAAGCTCCATCGGCATCTGTCACCCATTTTCCTTCCATGTAGCTTCGCGCATCCCTTTCCTTCCATATTGCTTTGCGTTCCGGTAAAGGAAGCGCCATAGTGTCAACCGGCAATTTTCTTTTCCCACCCATATTGCGTTATGCCGGAGCAGTCGGCATCCGATTAGAATTCATTCCCCAATACCAGTAACTGCATTCTGGCGTCCAGGGGCATAGTCCTGTCTCTTTCGTCGGCCCAGTGCGTTCGGTCTTGGTCGCTAACATAAGTTCGATCTCCAGCAAGCTGTGCGTTACTACTGAGGTTACCGGTCTCGATCTCGAAAGGAACAACTTTGAAGGGTGCTCGGCTCGCTAGTGCGACAAAAGATCCCTCAGTTGTCCATAGTTCTCGACCGAATCAAAATTCAAGGGAGGCAAACCAGGAGGACGACCTTTTACCGACACCTCGGCCGCGAGGTCCAACACGCATTGCTCCACTTTGTCCTCAGCTTGTCTGTTCCAAGATGCAAAGAAGAGAGAGCGGAAGAGGATGGTCGCCCCAAGAATGGGTTGGATAGTCGGCTTGGTGTTGTAGGCTTTCAATACAGACCGAAGTTCGGTAACTCCTTCTTCATCCCTTCCTAGTAAAATCAGGGATTCCCCAAGTAGTTTCCGTACTTCAGCTGAATCAAGAATCCGACTTCTAACATGAGGAAACTCATGAAGGTACCGTTCGCAAACAACCACAACGTCAGCGTAGGCGCGAAGAGAAAAGGCAACTTCTATCCCATCCAAGATGACGAAGTAGGCACCCTTAGCTTTTGGCGTCCATTTACCTTCGACGTAGCTACGCTCAACCTGCTCCTTCCACATCTCAAGCTGTTCCTGTAAAGGTAACGCCGAAGTATCGGTCGGTAACTTTCGCTTACGTCCCATTTTCTTCTCAATTGGAAGTGCCGGAAGCCTATTAGAATTCATTCCCCAATACCAATAACTGCATTCAGGTGTAAAGAGCCATTGTCCACTTTTCTCACATTGCCTCGCGCACTCGCCGCAGTTAGGCGTCTTTAATGAACCATGCTCTGTACCCCAAAGTATATTGTTATGCATATAACAATAACCGCGGACCGTAGTGCAATAATTGCTTTTCCGTTTCCGTGGGGGGCGGGGTAGTGGCGGACTGGAAGTACAGGTGCAATCGTAAAAAAATATCTGAACCGTGTTCGTGACAGTCCAGAACAATTTCCCCGCCTGACGCGCACCACTTCGCACATGCATCTAGGTTTCCGGTAGTAGATTGTATGTTTTTTTGTGAAGCACATGCAGACCCCCCGCCTGGTTGAGGCCACATTCCTGATGGATCAACATACGTGATGGGATTATCCAGCGCATAACTGTAGGAGTGTTCTCCGCGAAGTTGCTGTTCAAGTCGAGCACCGGTGAGAAATCGTCCGAGTCCTGCCATATAGGACCGCATATGGCCCGATGTTAGATTTGCGGGAGGGGTAGGAAATGGGCGACTTTGCGCGATCTGACTGCGTTTGTGAGCAGGAATGGCGGGCGGCCTCGGGTCATAGTCGTGTGGAGGGCTGGCGGGATGCGGCGAGCCGCCGTGGAGTTGATAATGGCCCGTTTGATTTCGGTGTTTCATGGCTAGGTTCTCGGCGATGATCTCCGGTAAGCCTGAATAACGCGTGGGTGGGCCTATTTCGTGCCGGAGAACGACATCGCTTCGCTTGTCGCGCTCAGGTGACCAGTGCGTAACCCGCGCTCTTGCTGTCACCGTCGGCTCGACCGAGTACGACCATTCCGACGACACGTCGTTCCGCGCCATATGCTTCCCGACCTGGCATTTCACCTTGGGCGGCAGGATCGGCAACCTGTTTGGGAACTTGTCGATTTCCGGCTCCTCCGGATTGACTAAGGTTAGTTCTCCATCGATATCGAACGGTTGGTTGCAGTGGGCGAACGATGCAAGCAGACACTCATCGATAATGCGGATGATCGCTGCATGAGTTTCATAGCCATTTCGGGCGACGCTTTCCGCGACTCCTTTCGCAAGGTTAGCCACGGGAGCATGTAGGCCCTCAATCTTAGCCAGCGAGTCGTCGAATCGTAGAGACAAAAGGAAACGTCCGGAGACGCTGTTAGACTCGAAATCCTAGCTGAGAACCTGATGCTTTCCGTTCACACCGATGGGCCATCCCGATTAATCGAGATTCCGACAAATTGCTGCGACCGCTGTTTGATTTAGGGTACTTGTCCGCGATATTCCGAGCTAGGGCCTTGTGGTTGTCAGCGATGGCGGGGGACACTACACTATTCATCAGAATGATTGATGCACTGGCCCCTCCATCGCCTAGCGAAAACCTGAGATAACTATGCGGCGCGTTTAAGGGTATCGAGGTATTTCAGCATTACGGACTGGCCCTGGGCGGAACATCAATTGGCTCGCCAGGGTCATTTGTAGTGTCGGTCTCCCGCGAGAACTTCGCGTGCGTCTATCGGGTTTGCCACGGGCTCATCCGACACGACTCGGCCATCCCGGAACTTCACGATTCGTTTGCAGTGAGCGGCTACGTCCGGTTCGTGGGTCACGATGACGACGGTTCTTCCCTCATCGTTGAGGTGCTGGAATATAGCCATGATCTCCTCGGATGTCCGCGAATCCAGCGCTCCCGTTGGCTCATCGGCAAGGATGAGCGACGGATCGTTGACCAATGCGCGGGCGATGGCCACTCTCTGCTGCTGGCCGCCAGACATCTCGTTGGGGGTATGGTGAATTCGCTCGGAAAGCCCAACCTCATCTAAGCGCCTAAGTGCAGTCTCCACCCGCCCCTTTAGACCCCGAAAGTTGTAGAATCTCGGCATCTCGACATTGGCGAGTGCACTCGTTCGAGCAATCAAATTGAAGTTTTGGAAGACGAATCCAATCTTTGTACAACGCAGCATCGCGAGTTCGTCGTCGTTCAAAGACTCGACTTCAAGACCGTCGAGTTGGTAAGAACCGGTAGTCGGTACGTCAAGGCAGCCGATCACATTCATGAACGTCGACTTGCCGGAACCGGATGGTCCCATAATCGCGACAAAGTCGCTTCGGCGCACCGTAAGGTTGACGTCCTGCAGGGCTACCACTTTGTTGGAACCGGACTCGTAGGTTTTGCCCAATCCTACGACCCGAATGACATCTTCATTCATATCTCAGTGCCTCGATCGGTCGAAGTCTCGACGCTTTGAGCGCCGGGTAAAAGCCAAAGAACACACCTACGACCGCGCTGAAGCCGAAGGCCATGAGTACAGTGCCGGTTGCGATGTTGACCGACCATCCGTTCACGTTGCTCACCAGGTCCGCGCCCAAGTACCCGGCAGCGATGCCGAGGATGCCGCCCACGGACGAAAGAAACAGCGCTTCAACAATGAACTGCGCCAACACGTCGCGTCTCCTGGCTCCGATTGCTTTTCGCACCCCAATTTCACGCGTACGCTCTGTAACGGATACGAGCATGATATTCATGATCCCGATACCCCCGACCCCGAGAGACACAATCGCCAGGCAAGTGATCAGCGTTGTGAACGTTCCCTGCTGTTCGTTCTGAGCCTGCATTAGGTCCGACTGATTGAACAGAATGAAGTCGTTCGTGTCCGTCTTAAGCCTGTGCCGCTGGCGGAGCAATGAGGTGATCTCATCCTGCGCGTCGTCCATCACCGAGGAGGACTTGGCCTGGCATGTGATGTCCTGCACGTATTCAAGGCCAAACAGACGCTTCATCGCAGTCATGAGGGGGACGTAAACCCCAGAATCCGGGTTCCGTGGCCCCGTGGCCCCTTTCTTCTTAAGCACGCCAATCACTTGGAAGCTCTGGCCAGCGATGCGAAGCGTCTTGTTGATTGGTTCCATCGAGCCGAATAGATCCGACGCGGCCGTTGCGCCGAGAACCACCACGCGCCGACGCCTGGTGTTCTCTTGGTCTGTAAAAAACCGTCCATGCTCGATTACGTGGTTGTTGATGGTCCTATAGTTCACGCCTACCCCGTTGATCGTCACGTTGTCGTTTTTGTCAAGCGCCTGGACCTGGGCGGCTTGGCTGACCTCCGGAGAGACGCTGAGAACGTCCTTGCACTTCTTGAGGATGGCCTCGGCATCCTCAAGCTTCAACGTGCTCTTCGATCCGAAGCCCATACTGATCGCGCCGCGCTTTTGTTGCCCCGGTAAAACCGTCAGCGTGTTCGTGCCGAGGCTCTTCAAGCTTGCGGCTACCGCTGCCTTTGATCCTTCGCCGATTCCGATGGCCACGATGACCGCTGCCACGCCGATAATGATCCCGAGCGTCGTGAGCAACGCTCGAAGTTTGTTCGCGCTCACCCCCCGCATCGCCATAACGATGCTGACTCCAATGGCGACGAGATCCCACGCCGCCGGTGGATGAAGACTCTGCCGGTCTTCCGGACCGTCGGTGCCAATAAGCTCTGCCATGCGTCCCATGATTTTGGCGTTCGTCTTCATCGCCGGCCTCCAGGAGGTGGTCCGCCCGGTCCGGTGGCGAAGGCCGCCTTAGGCATGTCGTCATCGGTTTTAGGCTCCTCGACGCTTACCACCACTCGCTCGCCTTCTCGAAGGCCAGATTCGATTGAGGTGAGCTCATTTCCGACGATTCCAACCTTCACCGGCTTTCGCTCGGTCTTGACGTCAATGAGCTTCAAGGCATTGGAAGCAGTGGGGGATCCGCCCGTAACCACGTCGACATAAGTACTCGATTCGTCCGAATGCAGCGCCTCGCTCGGAACTGTCACCACTCCCTGCGCTTCGGCCTCGACGAACTCGCACTTAGCCGTCATCAGCGGTTTAAGGTTTGTGAAGTTCTGATCCCGATTGTCTACTTCGACACGAACATGAATCGTCGTAACGTTCGACTCGACGACACCCTCGGGATTGATCTTGGCGACTTTGCCAATAAAGGTGTGATCAGAATAGGCGTCGAAAGTGATGTCCACCTTTTCTCCGAGTTTCACTCCGGCGATGTCGGTCTCATCCACCGGCACGTCGACGTACATCCTGGAAATGTCGGCCAAGGTTACGATCGACGTCCCAGTCGAATTAAGCGATAACCCAGAGGTGATGATCGTGCCTTGTTCGACATTTTTCGTAAGTACGACTCCCTCGCTGGGAGCAGTTACGACCGTCTGATCCAGCGTCGCTTTGGCATTCGCCAGCATAGCCTTGGCGCTTGAGACTTCGGCTGCCGAGCTTGCGATATCTTGCCGCCTAATCGGTCCGTTACGTTGAGCGGCGATCGCGTTGCTCAGTTGAGCCTTGGCGGTCTCAACCGCAGCTTGTGCCTGACGATATGCTCCAAGGCTCTCGTGATAGCTGTCCAGTTTCGTGGAAACGAGCATAGCGTTGGCTTGGGCTGATTTGTATTCGGCCAGGGCCTGGGCAACCGCAGCGTCCGCACCAACTCGTTCCGCTATTTGCTGGGCGCCAAGCGTGCTCAATTTCGAATAAGCGGAGTCCACCGTTGCGTGCGTGACGCCAGCGTTAGCCGTTGCCGAATCGACGGTCGACTGGGAAACAAATCCCTTCGCAAGAAGCGACTTCTGTCGCGTCAAGTTGACTTGGGCATTCTTGTCGTTCGCCACTGCCTGGTCGTAGTTCGATTGAGCGCTCGCCCCGTCTTGCGCCTGGGTTGCGTCTAGCTTGGCGCGGGCCTGCACGGCGGAGTCGTAGGCAGCCTTCGCCTGACCGATCGCGGCCTGCGTTAAAGAAGGTTGGGCTTCGCTCTCCGTCTTTGCGGTATCTAACCTTGCCTTTGCCTGGACCAAGGCGGCCCTCGCCGAATCGAGATTCGCCCGTGCTTGTTGCACGGCGATGTCGTCCTGTGAGACCGTCAGGCCGTACGTTTCGCTGCTCTGAATCTGCTTGGCCTCGGCGGATTGTGTACTTGCCCTCGCCTGGTTGTAGGTAAGCAGCGAGTCCGTCGGGTCGATCTTGGCGATGATATCGCCTTTCTTCACCTTCGAGCCGACGTCAACGGCGAGCAGGTCGACTCGTCCGCCCGCCTTTGATTTCACATCGACCGTGCTCCACGGTTCAAGAGTTCCGGTGGCGGAAACCGTCTTCTTGACGGCGCCGCGCGTTGCGGACGCAACCGTGTATTGAGTCTTGCCCTTCGGTTTGGGGCTGGAAAGCTTGAGAAAGCCGAAGGTGCACGCGGCTGCGGCAGCCAAGATTATCGCGATTGGAACAGGCCTCATGACAGTCCTCCTGTGATGGCATCGGTGTGCCCGATGGCACGTAGCAGCGCCACGTCTGCCGTATAGAGCGTGTAGAGAGCTTGGACGTAGTTCGTCTGTGACTGAACAAGCTGGTTTTGAGCGGTGATCACGTCCAGTACGGTTCCGATGCCCTCTCGGCGAGATTCGGTGGCGGCATCGAAGTTGACTTGGGCAGCCTGCTGTGCGGAGAGCGCGGCAGGCACCGAAGCGCGAGCGGTTTGAAGGGTTCGGTACGCCGTCTCGACATCTACCTTCGCCGCCAGCCTGGTTGAGGCAAGTTGTGCCGCATAGGAAGCTTCGGTCGCCTCAGCTTGCTTGATCGCGGCCCGGCTTAACCCCGCATCGAACAGGGGAAGGGAAGCGGTTAAGTTCAGCGAACGGGTGTTGCCCTGGTTCTGAATGAAAACCGACGAAACGTCGGTAACGACGGAAAGCGTTAGGCCGTTGTTGGCGCGGGCCAGCCGCACATTCGCCTTTTCACGCTCCACGTTCTGCTGCGCCTGAAGGATATCAGGCCTTGTTTTGTAGGCGACATCAAGCAGATCCCCGAGGCTTTTGCTCGCGTCGTCAGAGACGTTGGTATCCGTCCGGATGTCTGCAGGTTCTAGTTCATCAACGTCGGTCAATCCGAGCGCTTGCTTGAATTGGGCGAGGGCAACATAGCGGTTGTTCTGGGCCGTGAGCAGATCAACCTTTGCCGTTTCGAGGTCCGCACGGGCCTGGTAAACGTCTCTGATCGCCTGCGTGCCTTGGTCCACCTGTGCCTGTGTCAGATCCAAAGTAGACTGCGCATGCTGAACGTTCGCCTGCTGGACCAGAACCAGTGCTGCTCGGCGTAGCAGTTCGTAGTAGTCCGTGGCTGCGTTCGCGATAACTGTTTGCTTGCTATTCGCGAGCGCCCAATTGGAGGCGCGACTGCCGGCACGGGCCGATTGCTCCGTCGCCGATCGTTGGCCAGAATCGAGGACCGTGTAGCTCAGGTATAGGTCAGCATACGATGTCGAATTCAATCCACTTGCGCCATTACCGGCACTTTGGGTATTTGTGCCGGTAGTAGTTCCACCAACGGCTGTCAAACCGCTGACCTGGGGATTGGAGAAGTAGTTGTCGGATGTCGACCACCCGGCTGAAAGGGAAGGGTAATAGGCGGCCAAGGCCTGCTTGTGCTGCTGATCTGCGGCAATAGCCTGAGCCTGGGCTGCGGTCAGGTCTGGTTGATGCCTTAGCGCAGTGGCAATCGCCTCCTTTAGAGTGATTCGCCGAATTTGCTGCTGCGACGTTTGGGCCCTCGCGAGAGCCGCGAGCGCAAGCACAAACGGAAGCAGAGTCGTCGAGAGTTTCCTGGATTTCAATTCTCATCTCCTTGTCACCTTAAGAGTTTGGAAACTGGAGATGAGTCAAAAATGAGGATTACCGAGCGACGATTTCTTGGCTCGATGGCAGTTTGATCGTAACGGTCGTGCCCCTTCCGACCTCGCTTACAATGCTCACGGCCCCGTGGTGAGCCTCAACAATCGCCTTAACCAGGGCGAGGCCCAATCCAGTCCCGCCGGTCTCGCGTCCACGCGAGCCATCAGCTCGATAAAAGCGGTCGAAAACACGAGGAAGATGTTCTGCCGGTATCCCACGGCCTGTGTCCTCAACCTGAATGACGACATTCTGGCCGCGACTAAAAGCCGAGAGGATGATGGGGTCATCTTTTTGGGAGTGGCGCGCAGCGTTTTCCAACAAATTTGTGAGCACTTTCGAAAGTCCGTCCGCATCGGCCGAAACTTCGAGGCTTTCCTCCACATGGCATTCGATCTTGCGTCCGTACGCGTCTTCGACAATCGAAGCGGCCTCTTCCATAAGCGACTCGACTGGGATTAACCGTTTTGTGCCCAATACCTTGCCTTCGTCCGCGCGGGCCAGCAGTAGGAGGTCGTTTACGATCGACGACATCTTGTTTGTGGAGCGGGTCAGCGATTGAAGGTGCTCGATGTATTTCTCTGGCGTCTGGACCTTCTGCGAAGCGATGCCGAGTCGGGTCCGCATCGCGGTAAGCGGCGTCTTGAGCTCATGGGAGGCGTCTGCGACAAACTGCCTTTGTGACTTGTACGCATCTTCGAGTTTTCGGAATGCAGTTTCCAAGCGATCGAGCATCGAATTGAACACAGCGCCCAAATGGGCGAACTCGTCCTTTCCGCTTGCCGGCATTCGGCCCGAAAAGTTGGCCGCTCCGATGCGCCCGGCCGCAGCCGCAAATTCCTCAACCGGACGTAGCGCCCGACTCGTAAGCCAAATACCCGCCGTTCCCGTCAAGAGCAAGGCCAGCGGCATTAGGAGCAGCAGGGCCCGTCCAAGGTTCTCCACCGCCGAATCGGCATGCTCCAAGCTCGCTGCAAGCTGGGCAGAGCCGATGAGTCGCCCCCGCTTGTGCAGGGGAAGGGAAAGGACCCTTACCCTGCGGCCATCGATACGATAGTTGAACAGTTCCCTGCCATCCGTCAGTGCCCGCGATGCAGCCAATGCATCCCATGGCCTATCGTCTAGCGGAGACTCCTTGCTATCTAGGAGATAAATGCGGGGCCGAATGATGTAGTATTCGAACTCGATTTTTCGGAATTGTACAGGATCGACGCCAAGGGGCTGGGCCATTGGCTTCTGAGCGTCTTTAGGCGGTTTCTCCGGCAGGTTCTGAAAAGTGGAGATCAAGAAATCGGCGCGGGTGTTCAATTCTCGATCGACTGAGCCATAAAGGCCAGCTCTGGTGTAGACGAAGGCACAAATGCCCACGAGCGTAAGAACCGCCGAGAGAACGAGCATGTTCCACACCGTCAACCGGGTTCGGATCACTTGGGCGGCTCCTCTCGGAGGACATACCCTAGGCCATAGACCGTGTGGATCAGCTTGTCGTCTGATCCTTCATCGATCTTCCTTCGAAGGTTCTTGATGCACACATCCACTGTATTCGAGACGCTGACTTCGTCCGACCAGACCCTTTCTTGAATTGCCTCACGTGAAAGGATCTGACCTTGGTGGCCGGCTAGCGCTTCAAGGAGGCTATACTCCCTCCCGGTCAGTGGGATAACGTAGCCAGCCCGCGAAGCGGTGCGAGCCCGCGTGTCGACAACAAGATCTGCGATTTCGATTCGGGCGGACTTGACGACGTTTTCGCGGCGAAGGAGGGCTCGGACACGTGCCAAGAGCTCGTCGAACGAAAATGGCTTCCCAAGATAGTCGTCTGCGCCGGCCTCCAGCCCTGCGATCCGATCAGGAATCGTATCACGTGCCGTAACCATGAGGATTGGGATGTTGCATCGCAACTTGCGGAGCTGACGGCAGATCTCCATTCCGTTGATTGACGGCAGCATCAAATCAAGGACTATCAGAGAATAAGCGCCCTTTCCAACCATCTTCAGCGCACGCTCACCATCACGGACGATGTGAGTCGTGTAGCCCGCGTCATCCAACCCCTCCCGGACCGCCATTGCGATCTCGGAATCATCTTCGACGATCAGAATCTTCATTGTTACCCGGCAGGTTATCCCACAAAGATGATGTAAATATGAGCGCAGGTCGTTTCGGTTGCTGGGCTATTGCCAACCCGGGGCGGAGAGCATCGATTAGATGGGGTCGCCAAACGAAGCTCATCTATCGTATAATCCTTAAACGATTAAATGACGATTTCAGGCGCAAATCAAACCGACACAAGGGCTCATAGACTACTGGCGCGTAGGACGCGATCCCAAACTCCGTCAAACGCTGGGAGGGTCATGTGCTGCCCCAAAACAAGCCTATTCGTCCTCCTCGTGATCCGATTCTCGATAGCGGCTTCAGCCCTCTTGGATTTGACCGCCATTGCAGTCTCGAAACCAGTCGATGTATCAATGAAAGCGCAATTGAACGGAAGCAAAATCTATCCGCCTAATATCGGTCGTCCTACGAGAAGCCTCCCCGGTCCCGGCGAGCTGTTCGTCGGGACTTGCTATCAACCGATTGACCGAACCGAAGATCAAATCAAGGCCGATATCGCGATTATGAAGTCTGCGGGTTTCAACGTCGTCCGGATAGGAGACCTGTCCTGGGACTCCTTCGAACCGGCCGACGGCAGGTTCGATTTTGGCTGGTTTGACAGACTTCTCGACCAAATGCGTCATGCCGGCATTCGGGTAGTGATGGATATTCCTGGAAGTCCTGCTCCCATTTGGCTTCATCGAAGTCACCCAGGCGTGGATATCGTGAATCAGGAGGGAGCGCGGATCCCGCCTGCGGAGCGGTACATGGACAATATCAGCGATCCCGATTACCGTCGATGCGTCCACCGGCTCGCCGAAACCATGCTAAAGCGCTATGCCAAAAACCCCGCTATTCTAGCCATCGGCTATAACAACGAGATAGGCAACGGCTTCATGTCCTATTCCAAAGCGGATCGCCGGCGCTTCATCGCGTGGCTCCGCAAGAAGTACGCGACCATCGAAATCCTCAATCGGGCCTGGGCTACTCAGCGCTGGTCTAGGCGGCTGAACAGCTTTGACGACGTGGATATCCCGCTTCAAAATGGGCCGGGCCCGGCAGAGCGATATCTTGACCTGCATCGCTACTGGTCCGACGTCACCATTGAGAACCTCATGGACCTGGAATTGTTGCGCCGCAAATACATGCCAGATACGCCGACTCTGTCCAACCTGTGGGACTATGCATGGCGGCGCGGCTTCGATTATCTGTCCAGCTACAAGGATTACGTTTCGTTCGGCGCAATGGGATTCTATGCTGGCGGCGCCATCGACGGCACGTTTCAGATCATGATGACCAAGGGCGCCCTTCAAACGCCCGTGTGGCTCAATGAGTTCACCGCGGGCGGGGGCGGCTGGTATGGGGATCCAGGAAGGAGCCAAATGCTGGCTTACGTGACGTTGCTTGCGGGCTCTCAGGGCATCACTGCCTGGACGTTTAACAGTCACTCCGGTGGTGAGGAACAAGCCCTCTTTGGGCTCGTTGATCACGATGGAGTTCCTTCATGGAAGGTCAAGGAGTGGGGGCAAATCGCGGCAGATTTCAAGACTCTGTCTGGTTATGGCTTCCCCCGCTATTTCCAGCCGGAGGTTGCCGTCGCCTACGCATTCGAGAGTGCCGTCGCTTCTGCCCCAAACGGGCCTTCCAGCACCACTCGCCAGTACTTCAAGACGGGATACCAAGAGCAAGTTCAGGCGGCGTTCGAGCCGTTCTATAAGAAGAACATCGACGCCGCCGTCATCAACATCGCCCATGAGAACCTCGCTAAGTACAAGCTTGTTGTGGTCCCAGCGCTTTATCTAATGGACCCAACAAGCGCCAATGCGATCCGTGAGTATGTGGAAAATGGAGGAACCGTCCTTATGACCGGATACTCGGCCAAGGTCGACGAACATGCCCAGTGGTTCCAAACCACTTTGCCTGGCGGACTAAGCGACGTTTTTGGATTGCGAACGGCCGCCTTCTACCGGAACGACTCGGGAGTTCAGTTCACGCTTGAGGACAAACCAGTCCAATCAACTGCCACCTACTACGAGTTGCTCGAACCTCGAACCGCAAAAGTACTCGGCGAGATCACGAACTCTTACTTGCACGATACGTTCCCCTCCCTCACCGTCAATAAGTATGGGAAGGGACAAGCGTTTTACCTGGCGACTGAATCGAATGCAACCTCCATCGGACCGGCCCTAGAAGTGGTCAAGAAAGCCGCGGGAATTCAAGACGGACCACCAACTCCAGAAGGCGTATACGCTCGGGTTATCGAGGGACGCACGTTCTACGTGAACACGAATTACCAAAGCGTGAGCTTTCATATTGAGGGAACCAAGCGGGGTCTGCTTTCCAGACAGACCTTTAATGGGACGGTTACCCTGCCTGCCAAAGGTGCAGACTTGATTGAGTAAGCGCAAAGGACTATCGGTGAAGATACGATGAGACGATCGACTAGAAATACCACTCGATTGAGGATGACCTTAATCGCATCTCTCATAACTGCCCAAAGCATTGCCTCCGCCATTTCAGTCGCTCGATTGGAGGACCTGGATACGACGAATTCCCTCAGGCTCATGTCTCCCGGGATCAACCTTGGCAACACAATGGAAGCGATACCGACAGAATCCTCGTGGGGCAATCCTTCTCCCACCGAAGCCTATTTCAAAGCGGTCAGTGTCGCTGGCTTTCGCAGTATTCGGATCCCTCTCGCCTGGACCCAATATGCCGATGCTAACGATCTAATCAGCGTTAAATGGATGGCACATGTCACCGATGTGGTCCGAATGGCCCTCGCTGCTCATTTGTACGTAATGATCAACATCCACTGGGATGGCGGTTGGATCCAGGCCACGTATCCAAAACAGAAGACGGTGACCCTAAAACTGCGCCGATTTTGGAGCCAAATCGCTATGAACTTCAAGGACTTCGACAGTCATCTGCTTTTTGCCGGGACGAACGAGATTGGGGTCGAAGGTGTGTATGGACCTCCGACCGGGGAAAACGCTGAGGTTCAAAACAGCTTTAATCAGACATTCGTCGAGACAGTTAGGTCCTCAGGGGGGAAGAACGCGACACGCATGCTCGTGGTTCAAGGCTACAACACAGATATCGATGCTGCCGTCAAAGTCAACACAAAAATGCCGGCGGATTCGGTCGCGAATCGCCTCATGATGGAGGTCCACTACTACTCGCCCTATAACTTTACGTTGAATGACAAGAGCGACATATGGCAGTGGGGGAAAGCCGCCACTGACCCGAAGGCAACGGACACTTGGGGGAATGAGGATTACGTTGATGGGCAATTCGCCAAAATGAAAGCCGCTTTCATTGATAAGGGGACACCCGTAATTCTTGGCGAATACTGTGCCGGAATGAAGACGCGGTTTCCGGCGATGGACCGGTATCGCAAGGCTTGGGATGAATACGTAACGCGGTCCGCCTACTCGCATGGCATAATTCCCATGCTTTGGGATACGGGCGGGGTCTTCGATCGTGTCAACGGCAAACTGAAAGACCCCGACCTCGTCGTGCGCCTGGTCCAAGCCGCGAGGACCTCCGATGTCACGTCACGCTGACCTGCTTCTGATCGTCGTGAAGGCACTCCTTTAAATGCAGAAGAATCCTCCGTTGACTTCGCATAATCAGGCGAAATGTTGTATCATTTAATCGATTAAATGGCTACTCTTAAGGACATTGCCAAGAGGTGCGGGGTTTCCACCGCGACGGTATCGTACGTGGTGAACAACTCTGGTCAAAAGCTCTTGCCTGAGACTCGCGATCGCGTGCTCAAAGTCGTAGCGGAGTTGGGCTACCAACCGAACGCCTATGCAAGAGCCCTCAAAGGCTTTCGAACCAAAGTTATCGGCGTTGTCTTTCCGCACGTAACGGTGCCACTAACCAACGTCTACTTTGGACCGGTGCTGGAAGGAATCGTGGCTCAAGCAACCGAGCGTCGCATGGCGACGATGCTTCTGACGGGCTTTACCTGGGAGGAGACAGAGCAAGGCGCCGAACGAGAATTCAGCGGGATTTGTGATGGTTTCCTTTTGATCGCTCCCCGGAGAGACAGTCAGTTTGCCAGTGATCTTGCGAAGAGCGGTGTGCCTCTTGTTAGCGTGGGGACGCGGGTTACGGAACCTAGTGTGTCGTCGGTTGACGCGGATAACCGATCCGGTGGGAGACTGGCTACCGACCACCTACTCGAACTGGGACACCGACGTATCGCCATGATTCTTACGGCGGAAAATGCAAGTCCGTCAAGCGCAGGCAAACCTGAGAAGCACATGTGGAGCGCGCTGGAGCGGCAATATGGATATTGGGAATCGCTCAGAGCCTGGGGATTGGAACCAGATCCTGAACTGACAGCGACGATTTCCGATGACCCAGTTGGGTCCAGGCTGGCAATTCGTCGCCTGCTTTTACGGCAGAATCCAACCGCAGTGTTTGGCTGCAACGACGGTGCGGCTTACCGCACCGTCGAGGTTTGTCGCGAATTGGGGATTCGGGTTCCGGGAGACCTGTCGGTCATCGGCTTCGACGACATAGCCAACGCAGCTTCCTTCAATCCACCGCTAACTACGATCCGGCAGCCTATCTCCGGGATTGGGTCAAACGCTGTCGAAATGCTCTGCGCTCAAATTGAAGGACGTGCAGAAAAGACTGAGCACCGTACGCTACCGGTGGAGCTCATCCAAAGGAGGTCTACTGCACCCATCTAACCGTAATTAAACCGTGGGCCGGCGCGCCGTTGAAATACTTTCCAGGGCATTCAACATGCGGCGCGACCGACCTCATCACCCTCGTCATCCCGTGTGGCCACGAATATCGCGGCGACACCCCGGTAATCCACAGAAGGTACATCATTATGAAACATAGAGGTTTCACCCTCATCGAATTGCTTGTGGTTATCGCGATTATCGCGATCCTCGCCGCAATTCTGTTCCCAGTATTTGCTCAAGCCAAGCTTGCCGCAAAGAAGACCACCTCGCTGTCGAATGTCAAGCAACAGGCACTCGCCAGTCTTATGTATGCCAACGATTACGACGACAATGCCCCCTGGCAAGATACTGACAATAACAACGACGCCGGTAACGGCCTTCCGCTAGGTTGGAGAGATCCAGGTGCGGGAAGCAACTGGTGTCAAGATATCTATCCATACGTCAAGAATCTTGGGCTCTTTATTTCGACGGCCCCCGATCAAAACAGTAATGGCACTTATAACTACGACCCAGCTCCCGGAGCCGGTAACGCTAGCTACGAATTCAACGGCGCCCTCGTTGGCGTATCGATGACCAAGGCGTCATCCCCTGCCAATCTAATTGAGCTTACTGGCGAATGGTGGACCCAGGATTGCGCATCGGTAAAGCCCGAAGTAGCAAACTGGTGGGGCCCCACCGGCCTTTATGAGGTAGCGATTCAGGAGTTGGGAAGCACATACCCAGGGGCATCGACGACGCAAAATGATGGAGACGTCTACGCCTTCGCAGACGGCCACGCCAAGTTCCTCATCCGCACGAACGTTCAACCTTATAACTACGGTTGTAATGGAGACCTTGCCGAGTGGGGCACGGACATGCCGCTGCATCAGGGAATTATCCCCGGAAACTACTGGTGGCTGCAGTGCCCGTATGACATCACCGCGATGTGATCTAGGGAGTTGCTCCGAATTGGCCGTCCCTTTATGGGGACGGCCAACTTCTATTAGCGAAGGTTTCAGTAAAGATGAAAAAAACTCAGTCGTTATCGGGTGTTGCCCTTGCACTCGTTGTCCTTTGGGGTTGTGGAAACGGTCGGGATACGATTCAAGAAGGTAGTCCGCAGTGGAAGTCATTGCACGACACCACAGGCGCCGACATTCGCAAAGGCAAAAACGTCGTCATCCACGTTCCTGCGTCAATCTACAAACCCGGGGCAGGAGGCGCACCGCCGCCAAACGTCACGATCGTTCCGGATGCCGGTAAATAATGCGGTTCAGCCTGGTTTCCATTGCTTTTGCAGCGGTCGGCTCCATTTCGTTGTCAGCCTTTGCGGGGCCGTCGCGGCAGAATTTCGATTTTGGCTGGAAATTTCATCTTGGAAATGCGACTGATTCCGCCAAGGACTTTGATTTTGGCATGGGGAGGGAGTTTGCGAAGGCTGGAGAAGCGATCGGTCCGCTGAGTCCCACTTTCGACGACGTTACGTGGAGAACCGTCAATATTCCTCACGACTATGTGGTTGAAAACAATTTCGCCATGCAAGGGTCCGGGCTCTACTCAAGACATGGATTTCGGCCAGTTGGTAGAGAGTATCCGGAGTTTAGCGTCGGATGGTATCGCAAGACATTTCTGATCCCAAAGACGGACGAGGGTAAGCGGATCTCGCTTCAGTTCGATGGGATCTATCGCGATGCAATCGTCTTTGTGAATGGGTGCATGATCGGAAGGAATGCTAGCGGCTACATCGGATTCACCTGCGACATCACAGATGTGGTGAGATACGGCCAATTGAACCTGGTGACCGTGCGTACCGATGCGAGCTTATTTGAAGGTTGGTTCTATGAGGGAGGTGGTATCTATCGCCATACATGGCTCATTAAGCGAACTCCAACGCACATTGCTCAAGACGGCGTGTATGTAAAGACAAAAATGCGTGGTAAGTCTGCCGAAATTTCGATCGAGACCGAGATCGAGAATTCGGCGAGTGTTCCTGCGATGACGAGGGTCGCATCTATCGTGACAGATTCCGCTGGCAAGCTTGTTGGCCAACATCGGTCCGAGGCAATCCGGGTTGCGCCATGGACCGTGCGCACTGTTGTGCAGCAAATCAATGTTTCCAACCCGCAGCTTTGGGACGTAGATACTCCCCGGCTCTACCACTTAAACAGCACCGCAGCCACTGCAGACGGCCAGCATGATTCGACGGTAACACCCTTTGGCATCCGTACGATCAGCACTGACCCAAACAAGGGCATCCTCCTAAATGGAAAGCCTATTCACATTAAAGGGAGTTGCAATCACCAAGATCACTCTGGCGTGGGTATCGCGGTTCCAGACAGCGTCAACAAGTTTCGCATCGCGGCCCTTAAGGCGATGGGGTGCAATGCCTACCGCACCGCGCACAATCCTCCAACTCCGGAGCTCTTGGATCTATGCGACCGGATGGGGATGTTGGTTATGGACGAGAACCGCGTCTTAGATGGCTCTGCCGAAGGCAGGTCGTTTGTCGACCGCTTTGTCCGGCGTGATAGAAACCACCCGAGTGTTTTTCTTTGGTCAATTTGCAACGAGGAGTCGAACGTCGATGGCGACTCTCGCGGCAAGCGACTTGCTGAAACCGTCATGAGGTGGTTCAAGTGCTTGGACGACACGCGCCCGATTACTTGTGCGGCAAACAACCTTCTCGGATGGGAGGGGATCAACGAAGTTATGCCTGTGCGCGGCGTCAACTACTTCCGGAATGCAAATTGGGACAAGTACCACCATGATCACCCCAACCAGCCAATCATTGGCAGCGAAGAGGGGAGCACCGTTTCTACGCGAGGCGAGTACCGCACGGATTGGGCGAAAGGATATCGATCGGCCTACGATGTCGCGGACCCTGGATGGAATACCTGCGAAGGGTGGATTCAGTACTATGCGGCTCATCCCTATCTTGGAGGCGGCTTTGTTTGGACCGGATTTGACTACAGAGGCGAGCAGGATCCCTTCGGTTGGCCCTGTGTGAACTCCCACTTCGGGATCTTGGACACTTGCGGGTTCCCGAAAGACAACTTCTTCTACTACCAGTCGGTTTGGGGCGAGGCGGAAATGGTTCACATCGTCCCTGGAACGTGGAACTGGCCTGGAAAGGAAGGGCAGCCCATAAACGTATGGGTGTATAGCAACGCGGACCAAGTTGAACTGTGCCTGAACGGTAAGAGCCTAGGAATAAAACATATGCCGCATTTGGGGCACCTTGAATGGGCCGTTCCTTACCAAGCAGGGTTACTGGAAGCAAAAGCCAGTCGTAACGGCAAACTCGTTAGCACGGATAGGGTAGAGACGGTGGGCGCGCCTTCGCGGATCGTACTCGATACAAAGGGCCCATGGCCAAACGCGCCACTGCTTTACAACGGCAGCAGCATTAAGGCGGATGGTGCGGATGCAAGTGTGGTGACGGTAAGCGTCGTAGATTCCAGTGGGCGCGTTGTCCCGAACGCCGATAACGACATCCAATTCGATGTTGTTGGCGGCGAGACGTTTGGCGTCGGTAACGGCGATCCCAGCAGTCACGAAGCCGACCGCTTCATAGGCTCGTCCAAGTACGCGAATTCCGGCGGTTGGAAATCGATTCCTATATCGAGCCTCAATGTCGACCTCTCAAGACTCGATTGGATAGCTGCCAGCCCCACCGAAGTCAACGGGGATGCGAATCAGATGTCGGAGCACACCTTCAGGGCCTTCCGAGGCGAAATCATGGTTGATGCCGATACCTTGGCCCGGCGCCCGTCCCTTGTCATAGGCCAGATCGACGATGCGGGAGTGGTTTACGTCAATGGCCTCAAACTGGCCACAACCAACGACTGGAGTGCCCGATGGGCCTTCCCAGAAGCTAACAAGCTCCTAGTGTCCGGTATCAATCGCTTCGAAGTAGTCGTTCGAAACGACTATGGCAGTGGCGGAGTTGGTCGAGGGGTCAGCCTGGTTTGGGCCGAGCCCGCCCCTAAGGCACACCGCAAAGTCTTTCACGGCCTCGCTCAGATCATTGTTGGAGCGGTCAAGGAACCGGGGAAGCTATTGGTGAAAGCGACCTCAGCCGGTCTTCAAGGATGTCAGATCGAAATCCAAGCCAAGTAGTACGCTTGTCGACATACCAGTCAATTGGGTGGGAGACGGCTTGGCTAGGAAATCGTCGTTTTAGCGGACTGAGTACTTGGGCATGGGAGGTTTGCCAGCGCTCGTTCGGATCGTTTTGAGTTGGGCCGGCAAACGAGCGTTCTTGCTCCTATCATTGCAACTTGGGTGGGCGAGTTGAGCTACATTAAGCGTTCTTGACGTGAAAACTGGTGCCGTCTTGACTCGAAATCCTCGTAAGTTCAAGAAGAGCAGGCCCGTTTGCGGTCAGCGTTCCTTCGCACTTGCTCGTACTTCGCGTCAACCTACCTTTAACGCCCGTGGAAATGTCATCTAAGAATCGGACGACTCGTCTCAGGGTGTAACCGCTGAACCCAGGTGCCCGTATCCCATCTGGTCATGACGCGGAAGCTTGTTGTTGGCTTGGTTGGATTTGCCGGTATCGCCGTAATCGCGGCGATTGCAGTGCGGCTGAGGATGCCGCCTCAGCCAGAGATCCCGATGCCGGGGAAGTTTCCAGAGCAAGTGGTGTATGTCCAGGCCAGAGACGATGTTATGAATGCCGGCGTACTGTTTACGCCCCCGAAGAGCGCTTCCGTGCCTATCGCTATAATTTGGGTCCACGGCTGGGGGACCAACTTCTACAACCCGAGCTATGTCGCGATCGGCCGGGCGCTTGCTGCTAGGGGCCTCACAACCATCTCGGTGAACACGCGAATGCACGACGTGGGGAACGTGGAAAAATATACCGAGTTTGGAAAGCGGATTCGTGGTGGGGGTTATTGGGGCGTTACGAGCGAGGATGCGCTTGACATCGGTGCGTGGGTCGACTACGCGGAGCGTATCGGCTTCGGAAGGGTGGTTGTGGTCGGGCACAGTGCCGGCTGGGCGAGCGTTGCCCACTTTCAGGGAGAGGCGCACGATCCTCGGGTTGTCGGTCTGGTCTTGGCCTCTGGTATGACCGGGGCGGCAGGGAAGGGTGACGCGGAGATGCATGCTCATGCGAAGAAGCTCGTCGCTGAGGGTTCCGGCGAAGAGTTGATCCGTTTACCCAATCCTTCGTTTCCTTCATACGTCAGCGCAGCGACCTATTTGGATATGGAGAACACTCCGCCCGCGTACAAGGACTTCTTTGGAATCGGGCACTCTCCGTCTCCAGGAGTGAGTCGCGTGAAATGCCCGATCCTCGCGTTCTTCGACACGACCGACGACGTCGGCGGGAAAGGAGATTTGGATGCGGTGAACGCGTCAGTTCAACGTCTTCCCGGCCCACCCAGACTCGATACGACGATGATCGCCGGAGGCGGCCACGAGTACACCGGGCAGGCAGCCCAAGTGGCCGACAAAATCGCTCGCTGGGTCGACACGGACGTTTTGAAACGATAGACGTTTACGTCACGCCCTGACCGAATCCTCCTCCGCGACACCCCTTCAATTTGGAATCTATCGACGAATGGCTACGAGGTCACCCAAAGAGAAGTGATCATTCCCTGGGAATCGGAACCGATCGTAATGCTGTGTACATCGTCACCTTGCTCAAGGCGGTAGCGGGTGGTCGTTTGCCCCGGTCCGGTTTGAGTCCTCACTGCTGGCTCGAAGAGGGTGATCTGGCCGCAAGACTTCAGGGTCTTTGACAGGCTATCCCAATGGCCCTTCGATTCGTAGTCCTTCTTTAGGTTGGTTGTCAGCCAGGATTCGTCAACCTTGGCATCCATGATCGCTTGAACAAATCTGAAGTGAGTTTGAGTCAAGTCCGGAGCTAAATCTGTCATGGGGTCGAGTGCAAGGTCGTCTACCACCGTGCCGGCAAGGTCTGCTCCGAGCGTGCGCAAGCCAGGTGTGCCGTTATTTGAGATGATGATGACCGTCAATTGATATTTGGGGTACCGAATGAAGTAGGATCGCCATCCAATGATCTTGCCATCGTGATCGATCGTCTCCGCATTGCGGCTGTGCCCGAGAAACCACCCCATCGCGTAGTTGGGTTTCGTACCGTCCAACAGCTTCTGTGGAGTCGTAATGAAACTTAACGTAGAAAACTTTACGACTCTCTCGGTGTATAGCCCGGCATCCAGTCTCGCAAGATCGCTCCAGGTCGTGCCTATTGCGCCGTTGCCGTAACACCAGTCAGGATTCCAATAGACACTCTTGATGCCCCTATCAACGGTCTCATAACCGGCCACAATGTTGGGCAGATCGGCCTGCGTCAACACTTTCGTGTGCTTCATTCCGAGGGGTCTAAAGATTCTCTCGTCGAGATAGGCCCCATTGGGTTGGCCCGAAACCTTCTCGATCACGTTGGCTAGTAGGGCATAGTTGCCGTTTGAGTACTGGAATTTCTCTCCAGGTTTGAAATTGAGTGGCAGCGTGATCAATTTCCGAATGAGTTCGTCGGATGAAACTGGTGCCGGGCCTAGAACGTTCCACTTTCCCGCGTTGTAATGATCCGGTACGCCCGATGTATGATCGAGCAGACGGAGCAGGGGAATCGCCTTCCAATCATCAGGCAGGAAATCTAGGTATTTGCCGACTGGATCGTGGATATCGAGAAGGTTCTTTTGAGCCAACGACAACACCGCCAAGGCTACGAATGGCTTGGATAGCGAGGCGATTGGAAACACCGATGTATTGGTGATCCGCTCTTTGGTCGTCACATTGGCGAACCCGAATGTCCCGTGGTCGACCACGTTGCCATCGCGCAGAATGACGTAGGCCAGACCCGGAACATGGTACTTGTACATGAATCGGGACACCGCTTGGTCGGCCCCTGAACGTTCTTGAGCCCCAAAAGCCGTTGTTACTGCGAGTGCGTAAAACACTATGCGCAGAATCTTCACGCATCCGATCATAACACGATTGGCTGCAATCTCTGCCACGACACGGTTCTCGTCTGCGGATCATGGAGGGAAGATCACTCTACGAGTTAGCGGATCTAAATGGGCGAACTCGGCGTATCCCTCACCGGACTTGGCTTTATGAGATGGTCGACACCTACAATCTTGGCGGCTTCCATCTGGGTTAACGCTTTCGTTCTGATGGTGCGATGGATCATCGAGACCATCCTGGTGTAGCACACCGGTTCATCGGTGTTTACTGGCCCCTGCACTAGCCGTAGTGCTCGTGATCTTTTCTCGGGATGCCGCATGAGTTATATCGAGTGTTCCCTATGAGCGGTACTGATGTTGAAGCGTCTCCTCACCCCAACTACCTCGGACGAGCTTGCCTTTAACTAAAGATCGACTGACATTTAATGGATCATGGCGCCCAACTCTCATCATGACGTTCGGAGGTATGCACTCAGGAAGCGGCTGAGGTGCCGCAGTACCTAACTGCGGCCTAACTTCTGCGTGCCACGCACTTGGATGCCTCGGCCCCGAAGGCGCCAAAGCTACCCATTACGCACGTGAAGGGGCCAGTCGCGAATTCGCTGGTCGCGTGAAACTACTTGGCAGGTTGCCTAGGCGCCCTTGGGGACGAACATCCAATATGTAATCGGCATAATGGCCGATAGTGCCTAACCATGGGGTGCCCCAACTACTGAAATCGCTAGTCGCTGGCAGACATTGAGGCAAAGATGTGGGGAGGGGAAGCGCAAGGAGGTTGCCCCGTGCGATGGCCAACCCCCACCGTAGCCTCTCGGGGAAACAGTGAGCTATTGTACACAGTCATTTGGGATACTTCGCGGTCCAATCGAAGGGGTAAATGCCGGTGAGGACCGTTCAGGCGAATTCGCCGCCGCTGTAGAGAAAGTGGATTGACGAGTAGTGCTTGCGTCGTATGCCGGTCAAGCCCATGCCCATCGAAGCTCATGAACTCAACCGGCAATTCTCAGAAACATTTAAGTAGACGTTGCGCCATTTAGGGTGATCGTTCCGGCCCTTACCAAGTCTCCCTTGTCGCTGGTCTTCACGCCAGGTTCATATTTGAGCTCGGAAAGAACGTCGTTCTTGAGGCCTACGTTGCCGACCCCTTTGTTCTAAGTAAGGTTCCTGCAAGTTCTTTATCCCATGTCGAGATCTCCTCGGCATGCGAACGAAAGCCTCTCCTTTATTCCCCTATGACTTGAACACTGGCACAACCAGTCCATACCATGGGGCTTATCAGTGTCATCAAGACGTTCACATATGGATGAACCCCTAGCGCAAATCAGTGCAATCTTCGTAGAATGCACACGTGGAATTGCCTCCCCCTTCCCCCGCCCTGATCATGTCCGGCCTCATGGCCCACCAAGTCACCTACGCACTCATCGCCTCAATCGAACTGGGGATTTACACTGCCATCGAGAGTGGCGCGACGACCGTTGCCGAGTTGGCTGCCGCGTGCGGCGCCAGCGAGAAGGGAACACGGGTCCTTTGCGACTACCTCTGTGTCCACGGCTACCTCTCAAAGGCCGAAGGCCGATACGCCAACACGGCCGATACGGCAGTCTTTCTAGTGAAATCTTCGCCCGCGTACATGGGATCGATCGTCGAATTCCTGGCCTCGCCTGAGTTAATGGCCTCGCACGCCGACATTACGACAAAAGTGCGCGATGGTGGTTGCCGCAACCGTCCGCTAACGGATCACGCGGAGGAGCAAGTCTGGGAGCGTTTCGCGTCCTCGATGCGGCCAGTTGTTGGCCATTCCGCACAAGCTGTCGCCGAGCTCCTAGGAGAAGGTGAGCAACCTTGGAAGGTTCTCGACGTCTCGAGCAGCCATGGGCTGTTCGGTATCAGCGTCGCCGCGAGGCATAAAAACGCCCAGATCTATGCCAATGACTGGCCCGAGGTCGTCGTTTACTCCAAGGCATCTGCCGACCGCGCGGGAATGGGTGACCGTTACCACACTATTCCGGGCAGCGCATTCGAGGTTGACTTTGGAACCGAATTCGACGTGGTTCTGGTGCCAAACTTTCTCCACCATTTTAGCGCTGAGGCAAACACCGATTTCCTCGCCAAGTGCCGATCCGCTTTGAAACCTGGCGGCCGCGTGGTTGTGGTTGAATTCGTGGTAGAGGAGGATCGATTATCTCCCGGCTGGGCAAACACGTTCGCTATGCAAATGCTCGGCGCCACCCCCGAAGGCGACTGCTATACCCAATCCGAGCTAACGGCAATGCTTACTGGAGCTGGCTTCCAGGATATCGAGGTCCACGCCGAACACCAATCCCCCAGCCGTATCTTTGTCGGGATTTCTTAGTTTCAACCGCCGATCTTGTTCTTGGCTGTAGCGAAAAACCCATCATGTACTGCCGTCCAAATGCTGCCCGTTTGGGAAGCAGATAACATGCTCATTCGTAATGCAATGTCCTGGCAAGAACTGAGATCGCCGGTAGCTTCGCTTCAACAATGATCGGTCCCAAGGCATCTTATTGGCGTCATTCGCTGCGAGACCACGCTCTTGAAGGCGCCTGCTTGCGCCAAGACTCTTGCCGCTTTGATCATTGGCGGCATCGTTGAATACTGGAGAGATGGCGGCGAACACTTTTTCAGTCCGACGGCGGACAGACTCGTTTTGTACTGAATTCAGACTTCGAATCCCCATCCTCCTTGCCCCAATGGCGGGAGCCTGCCCACCTTCCTTATCGATCGCGGTTGCCAACGCCGGTGGGATGGGGGCGTGCGGCGCACTGCTCTTGTCGTCGGAGGAGATTCTTGACTGGGCCAAGCAATTCCGAGCAGTAAGCGACGGAAGTTTCCAGATCAACCTATGGATTCCCGGTCCTGCCCCGATTCGGGACGCGGCTAAGGAAGAAGCCGTCCGGACATTTCTGAGCAAATGGGGTCCCGAAATTCCTCCGAATGCCGGAGACACGAAAACTCCAAACTTCGCGAAGCAGTGTGATGCATTGTTGGAAGCAAATCCCGACGCGATCTCATCGATCATGGGCGTATATCCACCCGAGTTTGTTCGGAAAATGAAGGACAAAGGCATTAAGTGGTTTGCAAATGCCACCACCGTCCGTGAGGCACGCATTGCTGAGAGCGCGGGAGCCGATGTGATCGTCGCCCAGGGGATGGAAGCGGGAGGACACCGCGGATCGTTCGATGCTGCCTATGCCGAAACGCAGATGGTAGGACTCTTTTCGCTGCTTCCCGCGATTGTCGACTCAGTCAGCATTCCAGTGGTTGCAACCGGAGGCATCGCTGACGCTCGAGGGATCGCGGCTGCCCTTGCTTTGGGCGCCTCCGCCGTCCAAATCGGCACGGGGTTTCTTCGCTGCCCCGAGGCAAGAATCTCTCAGGCTTGGGTAGACGCCCTTGGATGCTGCCTTCCAGAAGATACTCTTGTCACGCGAGCGTTCTCGGGACGCCCGGGACGTGTAATCGCCACCGTGTACGTAAAGGCGGCGGCGTCAGGCGAAGCACCAGACCCTGCGCCCTATCCGGTTCAGCGAGGACTTACTAAGGCGATGCGGGAACTGGGAGTAAAGGCCAACGACATCGATCGTATCCAAGCATGGGCCGGGCAGTCATCTGCGCTTGCCCGTACGGAGTCGGCCCAAGAATTGGCCCGAATGCTCTGGAACGAGGCTCAGATGCTCCTATCCTAGGATGATCTGGCGGCTCCAGTTTTGGAATTTTATGAGGTGGATCCGATAACTCGAATCAGAATCCCGATTCCATCCACCCTGAAACATTAATTGGTCTACCGAGGGTCGTATTCTACATGTCGAGTCAGGACATCGGGGCCCTGCAGACTTCGGACCGAACAATTCTTGACATATTTGGCTCTTGCAATCAGTCTTTTGGCATCGATGGCCTCGGCTTTCAAGGTCCGCATGGTTCCCGCTTGGGGTGGTGAGACCAGGAAGAAATCTGCCTGATTTGGACGATGATGACGACAGGGCGCCTAAAATCAGAATCACACAAGGAGCCGGGCCCTAGTGGCGGGGAAGTAGCTTAGAGTGCCAATCGCGATGACCCTCTCGATCTTTGCGCTCACGCTTGTTTTTGTCCTGATACGACCCAAGGGGCTAAGCGAAGCATGGTTCACTGTGCTGGGCGGTGCATGCATGCTTGTCTTCGGACTAGAGACCCCTCGACAAGCGGTCGGCATCGTGCTAGAGGGCAAGGACGCGCTGCTGTTTTTGGTGGGGCTTCTCCTCCTTGCAGACCTCATGCGCGCTTCCGGCTTCTTCGAGTGGGCGGCCATTCATGCGGCACGTTCAGCAAGGGGCGATGGCCGTGCGCTCTTTCGCAATATGTTCATACTCGGCGCCGGAGTCACCGCCCTGATGTCGCTCGATACGACAGCGGTGATGCTAACGCCGGTTGTGCTGTCTTTTGTGAGCCGGTTGAACCTAAAGGCGAAGCCCTTCCTCTTTGTATGTGCATTTGTCGCCAACACCGGCTCACTTCTCCTGCAGGTGAGTAATCTCACCAACCTCCTGTTTGCAAGCGCGTTCGGATGGGGCTTCGGCGCCTTTACTTTGCGTATGGCGTTGCCTCAAGTGCTTGGCCTCGCAGTGAACTACCTTGTATTCCGCTGGCTGTTTCGAATGAGTCTGCCTGCTCGCTTCTCGTCCGATGCGCTTCCAGATCCAAAGGAAGTTGTTCCGGACGAGCGCTATTTTCGAGCCTCTATCGCTGTTTTTCTGTTCGTAGTGGCAGGTTATTTCATCGGATCGCTGATCCACATTCCGCCCTACGTCTTTGCCCTGGGCGGCTCGGTCGTTCTGTATGTGATTGGCCTTTCGCTTGGACGGGTCAGAGTTGGTATCGTGCGCGAGATATCGTGGTCGGTTTTCCCTTTCGTCATCGGGCTCTTTGTGGTGGTACGCGCCATGGAGAATCTGGGGCTATCGGCAATCGTGACGCACGTGCTGGAACCGGGTTCGCACTCTAGGCTACAGACGGTGTTCGTCGGAGTATTTGGAGCGGGCATCGGTTCCAACGTTGTGAACAACATTCCGATGGCGCTTCTTTCGATTTCCAGTTTGAGACATGGGGACGACCTGAGCCGATATGCATCCCTGATCGGTTGCAACCTTGGGCCGAACATCACCGTTGCAGGTTCGTTGGCAACTATGCTCGTCATTACGTCAGCCCGCAAGCAAGGCCAAGACGTGAAAGCGTTGGAGTTTCTCAAGGTCGGCTTGCAGACGACACCCCTGGTCTTGACGGCCGCTGCCCTTGGACTTCTCACGACGGCCGCGGCGTTTAAATAGTCCTCCTGAGCCTAATCCGAACCCACCGGCTCGCCTTGGCTCCAGGTAGAGGAACACCTCAACTATACAGCCCGTTGCCTCACGGAGCCGAGCCGGTCGAAGTGGGCACGGCAGCTTGAATCGCTCCTTTGGGCCTGATCGATATCATCTCCGGCTCGCTGTGGCTCACGCATCATTCCTAGATAAAGACTAGCCCTTTCGTTTAAGCGTCATCGCGAAGCTAGCTCGGCAAGGAGCAACTCGACCCGTTCTCGAATTTGATCACGGATTTCGCGCACTCTCCCGATTGGTTGTCCTGCGGGATCGTCAAGGCCCCAATCCTCAGTGAGGATGAAGCGAGTTGGACAAGCTTCCGCATCAACTCCGCATCCCATGGAGATGATTTGATCGGACTCATCGACCATCGCTTGGGTCACGATCTTTGGAGATTGGCTCTCCATCGAAATGCCAAACTCACGCATAACTTCGACCGCTATTGGATTGAGGGATTTTCCCACAACCGTACCCGCCGATAGCGCTCGAACCGGCAGATTCATCTGTTTGGCAAGGGTATTCGTCATGGCCTCCGCCATCTGAGATCTCCCGCTGTTGTGAACGCAGACATACAGAATAGTCTGAGATTTCATTGTTTCTCTGCCGTTCCGCAGCAATCTGGCCCGCAGCAACTCTTGGCATCGGGTTTGGATGCACGGATAAATGCACCCATCACGCGCCCGTCAAGCGCGGTCCTCACATCTCCGGAGAGGGCAGCCACTTCCGGAGAGCAGCAAGTCGTAGCTTCAAGATCTGCAAACGTATATCGACGGGTCGGTTCAATCGACGAGTTGACAAATCCAACTGCGGCCAAGCGAGCAAGGTAATCGCTCCTTTCCATTGCGCCCGCAACACATCCTACATAGGCCTCCATGTCCGATCTAACGGCGGTAGGTAGTTCGCCCTCAACGACCACATCTGAGACAGCGAACCTCCCGCCAGGCTTTAAGACCCGGAATGCTTCGCGCAAGACCGCGTCTTTATCGCTCGATAGGTTGATCACGCAGTTCGAGATGATGACGTCAACGGAGTTCCCAGGAAGCGGGATCTGCTCGATGTGTCCTTTGAGGAAATGCACATTCGTCGCACCGCTTTCCCGTTTGTTGCGCTCCGCAAGCGCCAACATCTCGTCGGTCATGTCGAGGCCGAATGCGAATCCGGTGGGTCCAACCCTCCGAGCGGAGAGCAACACATCAATACCCCCGCCAGATCCCAGATCGAGCACCGTTTCGCCCTCGTGGAGTGCAGCTAAGGCGGTTGGATTGCCGCAACCAAGAGAAGCCAACAGAGCCGCTTCCGGAATTGTCGCGGCTTCGGTTGCACTGTAGAGGTTCCCGGTGATCACATCTCCCCCACAGCAACTGTCACCACCGCCGGCGTTGCCGCCACAGCTCGCCGAGCCTTGACCGTTTAAGACAGACAGGGCAGCGGCGCCATACTTCTCTCGTACGATTTCTCGAACATCTTCGCGATCGGTTAGTTTTTGTTCAATAGACATATTGGCTTCTCCCTTTGATTCCACGGTTAACGACAGCACCCACTCTGTTCTGCCCTCGCGAGCGATTGAAGGTATGAGGCGAGTTCCTCAAGGCTTTCTGGTCGGAGGGTGCACACCATCGTCTTGCCGCGCCGCTCGATCTGAATCAACTCGGCCGCTTCCAATTCGTGGAGGTGGTGTGAGACTGTCGAGGTGATCTTCTCGGCGCCGGTGATATGGCAGCAAATTTCGCCTGCAGTCGGGCCCTCGACGCCGCCTTCTTCATTCACTGCCGCGCGCCCACAGCACATCGACGAGAGGAATTCCACGATGTGAAGCCTTGTCGGATCAGAAAGTGCCTTAATCGCCTTGCGAGTTATTTCGTTGGACATCGAAATGATAATACCGTACATTTCGATAGATTTCGAAATGATATCGCGAAATCGTGCATTTTTAGGCGGCGGATAGAAGGGATTGTTGCTTGTTCGCAGTATTACGGTGGATCGGTTTGTCTATTGTCGCTACAACTGATTTGCGATGTGCCCGCATCGAATTCTCTCTCAATGCCGCTAACGGTAGGAGATTGGAAGAGTTTGCGTCAAAAACGGATCTACTTGAGAATCGGATTATCCACTGCTCGATTACTGAATTGCAAATCACGGTGGCGGTCAGCACGACACATCCACCGAAAAGACAATCGCCTGTCCCGGTCGTCACAACGCCTCGTAATTCTGTAGTCGTGGGATGTGTCGTGCCCACGTTTTGCTTGTCGGAGGCCCGAACCCATCTGACCGATGCGCCCATTTCAAACGACGGTGAAGACGGATATTAAGCCCCCGTTGCTCGATAATTCGAGGGAGCGCACCCAAGCCCCATATGTTGCCGCCTCTGATTCTGGCATGACATATGGCCCTATACCGAGAGAATCGGTCTTGGCTTACAAGGGGTCCTCTCTGACGCGAGGTGGTTGGCGCTCGGGAGCAAAACGTGGGCACAACGCATCCCACGACTACAGAATTGCAAATCACGTTGGCGGTCAGCACGATACATCCCACGAGAAGACAATCGTCCGTTCCATTCCTGGTCGTCACAACGCCTCGTAATTCTGTAGTCGTGGGATGTGTCGTGCCCACGTTTTGATTGTCGTAGACCCGAGCCTACCTGACCGATGTGCCCGCTTCAAACGACGGTAAAGACGGCAATTTCGCCCAAGTTGCTCCATCATTCTAGGAGGCGCACCCAAGCGAGATATGTTGCCGCCTCGGATTCTGGCATGGCGTAAGGCCCTATGCCGAGAGCATCGGTTCTGGCTTACAAGGGGTCCTCTCGGACGCGAGGTGGTTGGCGCTCGAGAGCAAAACGTGGGCACAACGCATCCCACGACTACAGAATTACAAATCACGGTGGCGGTCAGCACGACGCATCCCCCGCATAGACAACCGCCTGTCCTGGTCGTAA
>Ga0302319_10002030_pt1 | contig 44429 bp, 30 predicted proteins | sample Bog_T0_2_FD_203319 | JGI IMG/M metagenome (GOLD analysis project Ga0302319, IMG submission 203319) | Peat permafrost microbial communities from Stordalen Mire near Abisko, Sweden - Bog_T0_2 | ecosystem: Environmental > Terrestrial > Soil > Wetlands > Peat | place: Sweden: Abisko, Stordalen Mire...
GCAACCCATTCAGGCGCAAGGTTGAATTCTTCATGCTGCGTCCTATCCGCATTTCCGCTCTTCTTCCATCTTGCGCTTTTGTTCTATGCCTTGCTTCATTAACTGCATTCTTGCCCGCCGCCAGCCTGCGCGCCCAGACCGGCGTCACCGTCTTCCGCAACGTGGACCCATCTGTGGCCTATGTGGGGTCGAAGAACTGCGGCGCACCCGGTTGCCACGAAGAGATCAATCGCATCTATTTCCCCACGCCGCACGGGCAATCGATGGCGCCAGCCAACTCGCCCGCGGAGTTGGCGCGCGTACCTCAGCCGATTTCCGTTTACAACGCGAAAAACAACTACACCTACACCGTCTACCAGCAGGACGGAAATATGTACCAGAGCGCCTATGAAGTGGACAAGAAAGGGCGCAAGATCTATTCGATCGCTCACAAAATTGACTACGTTTCGGGCGGTGACATCGTCGGGTACTCTTATCTCTACCGCGTTGGCGCATGGCTCTTTCAGGCGCCGCTTTCCTACTATATCCGGACAAAAAGCTGGGAGCTTTCGCCCGGCTACACCGTTGACGACGTGGGCTTCAGCCGCGTGATGACCACCGGCTGTTTGCTCTGCCACAATGGCCAGCCCAATCCAGTGGCCAAACGCGACGGCATGTTCAAGGAACCTCCCTTCCGCTTCGGCGAGTTGGGGGTGAGTTGCGAAACCTGCCACGGCCCTGGCGCGCTGCATGTGAAGGAGATGCAGACAAAAAAAGGGCGCGTCCTCAGACCCAATGAAGTGGACACTTCCATCGTGAACCCCGCCAAGCTCTCCCCGCGGCTGGCCGACGACCTCTGCCGCGAATGTCATCAAGCCGGCGACGCAGAGGTGATATACCCAGGCAAAACGGTGATGGACTACCGGCCGGGAACTCCTCTGACCGAAACCATGGCTATCGTCAAGCGGCCCATCAAGCCCGAGCAGCGTGGAGAGGCTGACCGGCTGGAGACCAATCCACCTGTTCGTGGCAGCCTGGAGCAGCCGCTTTGGTGGAAGAACTCTACGCTCGAATTGAGCAGGTGTTACCAGGCGAGCCATGGGCGGCTGACGTGCAGCACCTGCCACTCGATCCATCACGCTCCCCAGCCGGAGTACAAGGAGACCGCTTATCGCGCCGCGTGTCTCACATGTCATAAGGAGTCCAGTTGCACACTGAAGCCGGACGACAGCAAGCGGCTCGCGATCAAGGACGACTGCATCGAATGTCACATGGAGAAGCGGCCCGTAGCTGGGATTGCGCACTCCAACGATACGAAGCACCGCATCGTCCGCTATCCCGGACAGCCATTACCCGAAGTTGCGTTTGAACAGCCCAAGCCTGATCTGCCCGGCCTGCTGTGGCTCAATCGCCCCGTTGGCGAGCCGAACGCGCGCATCCCCGACACGGCGCAACTGGAAGCCTACTTCACGGTTGCCCGCAAGGATCCCAGCCTGTGGCCCTATTGGTCCCGCAAGCTGGGTGAGTTGAGCAAATCCGCGCCCGACAATCCGGCGGTGCTCAACGCCTTGGGAATTGTCGCGCTGGCCGAGAAAAAGAACGATGCCAAAGCTGCCGATTATTTTTCCCGTGCGCTCAAGCGGGGAGCGGAGGAGCCGACAACGTTTCTGAATCTGGCCACGGCTCTCGGAAATATGGGCCGGGCCGAGGAAGCCCAAATGGTGCTGGAGCGCGGGGTTGCAGCCTATCCCTACTCTGGACCGGTGGTAGCCCGGTTGGCACAGTCCTACTTCCTCAGCGGCCAAACCTGGCGCGCCCGCGACCTCGTGAAGCAATATCGCGCACACTTTCCGGAAGATCCGTCTCTGCGCGAGTTGCAGACGAGGCTCGATGCCCTGGACTCCGTCAGCCCGGTGCCCGGAGCGGAGCGCGGCACAGCAATCGTTACGCCCAAATAGAGGGCGCTTCAGAAGAGGGAATTTATCCGATACAGCATCCTTCGCGGGCATCTTCACCCCGCACGGATGCAACTCGGATTCGCTGAATGAACATCCAATCGTTGTTCGCATGAATGCTGAGATAGAAATGTTGGTCCCCGTGAGATGACCGGGTTGGTCAGTAACTCCTCATCCGAGTTAGACGACTTCCGCCCAAAGATGACTATTCGGATAGTGTCACCGAGCGAGCGCTCGAAGGGCGGATATTCCAGCACCGAGTAGAGCTGTTGCATCGTCGGGCGGCAGAGTTTCGAGCGAATAACTCTGCAACGGACTCATCATAACCATGGTTTCGAGATGACTGCGCAGGAGTGATAGATCGAGGAAGCCTATGTTATGGCCCGTGAAATAGAAGCGCCCCGGGCCGGCAAGATGGATGAACGAGGAGGTAGCTGCTGCCAGGGCCCGATGCCATAGATCGACGAACTCACGGCAGCGGAGATCGCCTTGGCGTGCCTGAGAAAATATCTCTTCAGGTTCGAGATCAAGGAATCTCATGCGCATCGCTCGATAGCCCATGATTCCCTCCAGATGACCGACTCCGCCGCAACCGCAGAATTTCTCTTTGGCGTCCAATGAGACGGTGACGTGCCCTCCCTCCCAAACACCCTCGACGTAAGGCCAGCGGCCATAGCCAATGCCTTTGCCGATGGTCCAGACGCGCGTAAGTTTGTTGAGTTGCCCGCGGATCGCGGCCACACCAGCCGCAATCGCATCGGCATCGTTGGCTATATGCACAGGGGCATCAATGCCACGCTTGCTCAGGACGTTGGCCAGTTCCTCGGCGAGCCGCATTCCTTTAATTTGTGAAAGGTTTGGGGAGTCCTCAACTACACCGTGGCGAATGATGCCGGGGGCTGCTACCCCGATTGCTTCCACCGTTCCTGCGGTTTCTCTAATAAGAGTACCTATCTGCACCGCCATCATCTCCAACAATTCGCTACCGGGAATTGCCGTCAGGGCATCTATGTCGTCCGCGCTGTCGGGATAGCGCAGCAGCTTGCCGGTGATGCGTTGATCTTCAATTCTGCCAGCCACAATGTGGTCGGTAATGACAATTCCAATCGCAGTGGTCATAGCATCCTCCTTTGAAAGGCCTACTCCGTCTGGTACCTGCGAAGCCTGCCGAGGCCGTTGAAGGCGGCCACTTTGTAACACTCGGCGAGTGTAGGGTAGTTGAATACATTGTCGATAAAGTAATCCACTGTCCCACCCAGGACCATGACTGCCTGACCAATGTGAACCAGTTCACTGGCCTCCTCGCCGATAATGTGCACGCCCAACACGGCACGGGTGTCGCGATGAAAGATCAGCTTCAGCCGCCCGGTGGTGTCGCCGCGGATCTGGCCGCGTGCAGTCTCGCGATAGTATGCCATGCCCACTTCGTAGGGCACATCTTCACTGGTCAGTTGTTCTTCGGTCTTGCCGATAAAGCTGATCTCTGGAATGGTGTAAATGCCGTAGGGATAAAAGCTCGGATTGGAAGTAGCGGCGCAATCGTTGAAAGCGCGGGCAGCAGCGATGCGCCCCTGCTCCATGGAAACTGAGGCCAGTGAAGGAAAGCCCACCACATCACCCACGGCATAGATGTGGCCGACACTGGTTCGGTAATCCTCATCGACTGAGATGCGGCCGCGGTTGTCAGCGTGGAGGCCAGCAGCGGCAAGGCTAAGATCATCGACAGCTCCCTGGCGGCCAATTGCGTAGAGGAGGGCATCGCCGGAGATCCGCTTTTTGCTCTCCATATTCGCAACCACCGTGCCATCGGGCAGTTCTTCGACGCTCTGGACCTCTTCGCCCAACCGGAGTGTAACGCGGTTGTCACGCAAGTGATAACTGAGAGCCTCAATAATTTCACGGTCGGCGAATTCGAGAAGTCGATCCCGTTTCTCAATGAGCGTGATGCGGACTCCGAGAACGGCAAACATACAGGCGTATTCGACGCCGATGACGCCGCCACCGACCACGATTAGCGAACGGGGAAGTTCCGGCAGATCGAGAATCTGATCGCTGTTGACGATGGTGCGCCCGTTGATAGGCACTTTGGCCGACGAGGCGGGCTTGGTGCCCACAGCCAGAATGATACGGTCGGCTTCAAGAGTGGTATTGGCCTGAGGGCCTTCAACTCGCACTTGGTGAGGATCGACGAACCGCGCAACCCCATGAACCACGTCGATACCGTTGCGCGACAGTTGCGCTTCGGTCACATCCACTTCCGTTTTGATAACTGCCTGGACGCGAAAAGCCAGGTCGGCCATGCTGATTTTGTCTTTAACCCTGTAATTGATTCCGTAGATCGAGCGGTAGTTGTAGCCCGACAGGTGCAAGACGGCTTCGCGCATAGTCTTGGAGGGAATGGTTCCCGTGTTGACACAGACGCCGCCCACGACGGATCGCGCCTCTACAACGCACACGCGCTTCTTCATTTTGGAGGCTGCGACGGCTGCCCGCTGACCAGAGGGCCCAGAACCAATGACGATCAAGTCATACTTGACGGCGCTCATGTAAGTGTCTCTCTCTCCGCAATTCGATTCCGTTATGGCCGAGGAGGATTCGTCGACAAATCCCCTCGCTGGTTTATCCTCCATACTACTCTTCGCTGATACCGGAGAATCTCGGCTGGCTCGAGTAGAACAAACGCCTCAGGGTGCCAAGGGATGACCCGGGTGGCGCGCTCTTTTCTGTATGCGTTGCCTCGTATGAACTCGCGTTGATCGTAAGCAATCCTACCGCCTGGAGTTTCTCGTCGAAGCCGCCGGGAAGAATTCTGCAAGGCAACTCGAAAGCGTATGTTGGTCTAGGCAACCGCGCCTGAGTCAGGCCATCGCAGTAGTGCCCTCTGTGCTTTTTGCCTTTTGGTCGGCATTGCATACTGGCCGGGAGCGACAGCAACATCTTCTAACTCATCATCTATAAGGCAGAGAATAAAAATACATTGAATAAAAATGAAGTATGGAAAACGAGAGCACATTTGCTCTACATCGCGACGCATTGACAGAGGCAGAATCTTCCATTTTTGTCATGTTTACCTATACCCAGGTGCGTGTCTCCGTAATCCCCCCCGAAGTGTGTCAAAAGTATCAAGACTCGGAAGGTGGAGGAGGGATTGCCCGACCTCTCTCTGACAAAATCAAAGCCTCGATGCGGAGGCGGAACGGGCGCAATTCACAGCAGGGACGCAGACGGTAAACGTGACCATGAGCATGACCGGGCCTGGGGTGTAATGCAGGTGCGCAGGCAGGTCTTTCCGGTTGATAGGCCGAGATTCGCGGGGTGCGCTTGCGCATTCATCGGCCAGCGCCTATTGCGTATATAAGGTATTTAGAATATTCCTATAATATGCAAGGGACGCTGCAAACATACAAAGCCAGCAGCTTCCTGGCTCTTTCATCCCACGCGCATTGCCATCCTTGAGATGTTATGCGGCGGTGAGCTTTCGACCCGGACCATGCAAGGGAAACTCGGCGTGGAGCAGGCGAATCTTTCCCAGTACCTGGCGATTCTGAGAAGTCGGCAGATCGTGGCCAACCGCAAAGACGGCGACCAGGTCTTCTATTCCATTCGCAATCCGGTCCTGGTGGAGGTTCTCGACGTGATGCGCCGGTACTTCCAGATTAATTTTGCCGAGGAGATTCAGATGCTTGAAGAAGTGAAATGCGAGGCGTCTTCCCGGTGATTGCGGAGCTGTTTCTGAGCGGAATTGTCGTCTGGTTGGCGGGCGCAGCGGCCAGTCTGGCGCTATGGCGTCAGCCGGCGACTGCGCGCCGTGTGGCCTGCGGTGCAGCGCTGGCGGGTTCGCTTCTCGATTTTGCCGCTTCGTCCGCGGCCCTTTTCAGCGCAAATCCTGTCTTCATAGGCCTTCCCTTCGGCAACCCGGCCTTCACCTGTGCCGTGCGGCTGGACCCGCTGTCAGCTTTTTTCAGCGTGACGCTGGCGGCGCTGGCTTCTGCCGTTTCGCTGTATTCATTCGGATATTTGAGATGCATGGAAGGCCGACGAAACCTGGGCGCGTTCGGATTCTTTTTCAACCTGCTGCTGTTGAGCGTTGCGCTGGTTTTCACCGCGTCGAATGCGTTCTTCTTTCTGGTAGCGTGGGAAGTGATGGCGCTCGTGGCGTATTGTCTGGTGAGCTTTGAGCACGAAAAGAAAAAAGCGCGTGACGCCGGAGTGCTTTTCCTGATTATGTCGCACGCGGGCACCGGCCTGTTGCTGATTGCATTTCTGGTTCTCGCTTCCGCCTGCGGGAGCCTCGATTTCTCCAGCTTCCACCTGCTGGCTTCGCGCCTGACGCCCGTCCAGCAGGGCACGGTTTTTCTGCTTTTCTTTTTTGGGTTCGGCGTGAAGGCGGGCGTTGTCCCGCTGCACATCTGGGTTCCGGACGCGCACCCGGTTTCGCCCAGCAATGTTTCCGCGCTGATGTCGGGCATCGTTCTCAAGACGGGTATCTACGGCATGGCGCGCGTCTTCTTCGATTTCTACGGAACGCCACCGATTTGGATGGGAACCGTGGTTCTCGCGTTGGGCGTAGCGTCAGCATTGCTGGGCGTTCTCTACGCGCTGATGGAGCACGACCTCAAACGGCTGCTCGCGTGGCACAGCATTGAGAACATCGGCATCATCCTCATCGGCTTTGGCGCGGCGCTGATGTTTCGCGCGCTGGGGCAGGCGAATCTGGCCGCGCTCGCGCTGATTGCCGGCCTTTATCACACCTTCAACCACGCCATGTTTAAAGGCCTGCTCTTCATGGGCGCAGGGTCAGTGGTGGAGGCCACGCATACGCGCAACATGGAGAAGATGGGCGGGCTGATCCGCCGCATGCCGGTGACAGCTCTGTGCTTCCTTGTGGGCGCGGTGGCTATCTCAGGGCTGCCTCCGCTCAACGGATTCGTGAGCGAGTGGCTCACCTATCAGGCGCTGCTGGCCGGCTTCGGCACCACGCAAAGCCTGACGCGTTTGATGTTTCCCATTGCCGGCTCACTGCTGGCGTTGACGGCGGCATTGGCGGCGGCCTGTTTCGTCAAGGCATTTGCCATTCCGTTTCTCGCGCTGCCGCGCAGCCCGGAAGCGGCCGATGCGCGGGAGGCGTCGTTCACAATGCGCGCCGGAATGACGACGCTGGCTGTGGGATGCATCGCGCTCGGACTCGGCGCCACGTGGTTTGTGCCGGTCTTCGATCCCATCACGCAGCAGACTCTCGGCGTTCGCTCGAGTTCCGCGTTGGTGATCGCTCACGGTTGGGCGCTGTCGCCGGGAAGGCCTCACGGAGGCACAATATCGCTCGCCGGAATGGCGCTATTCTTTCTTGTTGCCGGCGCTGCATTCGCTCTTCCACTTGCCCTACGCTGGCGTCGCCGCACGGTCCGCGGCCCGGCGTGGGATTGCGGCCTGCCTGGTTTGACCGCCGACAACGAATACACCGCGACAGCTTTTTCCAAACCGCTACGTATGATTTTCTCAGCGCTCTATCGCCCGCGACGGGAGATTCAAGCGGAGTATGAAGTGTCGCCCTATTACCCCAGCTCGATTCGCTTCGAGAGCGAAATTGAGCACCCGTTTGAACAGCGCCTCTACAATCCGCTGCGCGATCGGATTATGGCGGCGGCCAATCGCATGAAGGGGATTCAGGCCGGCAGCATCAACCTTTACCTCGCCTACATTTTCATTACGCTGATTCTGCTCTTGCTGTTTGGGGTGCGCGGATGATGGAGCGGCTGATGGAAAACGCGGCGCAATTCTTCCTCCTGCTGATGCTCTCGCCGCTGGTGACGGGAGTGATTCGCACACTGAAGGCGCGCCTGCAAACGCGGCGCGGTCCCGGCATCCTGCAGCTATACAGGGATTTACAAAAACTCTTCAGCAAAGGCATGGTGATTCCCGAGACCGCATCGTGGATCTTCACAGTAACTCCGTGGATCGTTTTCTTCAGCACAATTCTCGCCGGGCTGATGATTCCCATGGTTGCCGCCGAGGCACCGCTAGGTTTGTTTGGCGGCGTGCTGGCTGTGATTTACCTGCTGGGCCTGGGCCGCTTCTTCCTCGCGCTAAGCGGGATGGATACCGGCAGCTCGTTCGGCGGCCTGGGCAGCAGCCGGGAGATGACCATCTCGGCATTGGCGGAGCCGGCCATGATGCTGGCCATTTTCACCGTCGCAATCGGCGCCGGGTCTACAGGTCTAACTGAAATCGCCGGAACCGCCATCGGGCAGAGCTGGCGTTTTCTTGCGCCCTCGCAGATGTTCGCCTTCGCCGCGCTGTCGCTTGTGTTGATCGCGGAGACGGGCCGGATTCCGGTGGACAATCCGGACACTCATCTGGAACTCACCATGATTCACGAGGCCATGATCCTCGAGTATTCCGGTCCCTACCTAGCCTTGTTGGAGTGGGCAGCCTCAATCAAGCAGCTTGTGCTGATGACGCTGTTGATCAACTGCTTCTGGCCGTTTGGCCTGCAGCCGACGTGGTTCGGATTTGGCGCGGTTGAGGGAATCTGCTGGCTGCTTGGAAAGCTGCTGCTGTTAAGTTGCGCGATTGTTCTACTCGAGACCGTGAACGCCAAGATGCGGCTTTTCCGCGTGCCGGAACTGCTGGCGGTTGCCTTCACTCTGGGATCGCTCGCGCTGATCTCCACGTTTCTTTTCTGATGCTTATGATGCCTGTTCTTGATTTGCAATTCGGCGAACGAATCGTCACCCTGATGGCGGCGCTGGTGCTGGTCCTGCAGATTGCGATGGTCTCCCAGCGCTGGATCGTTCTCCACATCCGCATCTTCGCGGTGCAGTCGCTGCTTCTCGCCATGATTGCCGCCACCATCGCCTGGTACAACCACGCGCCGCACATCTATATCGCCGCAGTGCTCACGCTCGTGGTCAAAGTGATTCTGGTGCCCATTCTCTTTGAGCGCCTGGTGACGCGCATGGAGATTCACGAAGAGATCGAGCCAATTGTGAATGTGCCGCTCTCCGTGTTGATTGCGGGCGGACTGACGCTGGTGGGCTATGTGGTTGCGGAATCGTTCTACCGGCCGGACGCCCCCGGAGTGGGCCACAACGCGCTTGCTGTGGCCATCTCTCTTTTTCTGATCGGCTTTTTTACGATGATCAACCGTCGCAAGGCGCTCACTCAGGTGCTGGCCCTGTTGTCGCTGGAGAACGGGTTGTTTCTGGCTGCCATTTCGCTCACCTATGGGATGCCGCTCATCGTGGAGCTGGGGATTTTGTTCGACGTGTTGGTAGCGGCAATGGTGCTGGGCATTCTGGTCTATCGTATCCGTGAGAGCTTCGAGTCAATGGATGTGAGCCGGTTGCGGAGGTTGCGAGGATAGAATGCTGCTGATTCTCCTATTGCTGATCCCCGTTGCCACCGCAGCCGCGTCGTACTTCGCGCGCCGGCGCACGGTGATGGAGGCGGTGAATCTGGCCGGATTCGGCGCAATCTTCTTCGCCTCCGTCGTGTTGGGAGCGCGCGTGCTTGCCGGTGGCACGGTCTCGCTGGCGAACGGTTTCTTCTACGCCGACGCGCTGAGCGCGCTGGTAATTCTTCTCACTGCCTCCGTGGCTCTGATTTGCGCCAGCTACTCCATCGGCTACCTGCGCGATGACCAGCAGAGCGGGGAACTGGGCGACGACGCCAGCGGCAAGGAGCAGCTTGCGCAGCTTCGCATGTACTACACGCTGACGCCGCTGTTCGTCTTCTCCATGTTGTTCATGGCGGTGGCCAACAATCTGGGAGTGATGTGGGCGGCGATGGAGGCCACCACGCTGGCGTCGATTTTTCTGGTCACCTTCTACGGCAAAATCACTTCGCTTGAGGCCGCATGGAAGTACGCCATGATCGGCGGCGTGGGTTTGTCGATGGCGCTCTTCGGCACGCTGGTGGCTTACTACGCGGGGCACAACCTGACCGGCTCCGCGGCGCTCAGCGGGTTGAACTGGTCGGTGCTGGCGCAGCACTCCGCGGAACTCGACAAGACATCCATGCGGCTGGCCTTCGTTCTGATTTTGATGGGCTATGGAACCAAGGCTGGCCTCGCACCGATGCACACCTGGAAACCGGATGCGTACAGCGAGGCCCCTGTGCCCTCCGCCGCCCTGCTTTCCACCTCGACCCTGAACTGTGCCTTCTACGGCCTGATTCGCTTTTACATTCTTACCAGCGGATGCCTGGGCGCGGAGTACCCAAGCCACCTGCTGCTTCTCTTCGGCCTGCTCTCCATGGGCGTCGCTGTTCCGTTCGTCCTGGTGCAGAAAAACTTTCGCCGCCTGCTGGCATACTCCACCATCGACCATGCGGGCATCATGGCAATCGCGCTGGGAATCGGCGGCGCGCTTGGCAGCCTGGGCCTCATGCTCCACATGACCTTTCACACCATCGCCAAGGCGCTCTTGTTTCTGTGCGCGGGCAACGTCTATCAGCATTTCAAGACCGATCAGTTCTCCAAGATCAAGGGCAGCGTGATAAAGGCCATGCCGCTGACGGGCGTGGTGTTTTTCGTGGCGATGCTGGCGATTATCGGCATGCCGCCGTTCAGCCTGTTTCAGAGCGAGTTCCTCATTTTGCGCGCGGCCTTCGATGGCGGACATACGCTCACCGGCGTACTCTTCGTGGTATTCAGCGCGGGCGTCTTTGCGGGTGTGCTGCTGCTTGTGGGTGGCATGATTCTTGGCCCCGGCGGCGATGAGCCGGTGGCCGCGCGCCGTCCCTGGCGCAATGGTTCTCTGCTTGCTCTGGCCTCGACGCTTGTCATAATCGGATTCTGGGTGCCGGCTCCGCTGTTTGAATTGATTAGCAGAGCGGCGCGGGTGGTGAGCGGACAATGACACCTCTTTTTGAAGAACTTCGCGAGCGTTTTCCGGAGCAGATCCGCTCCATAGATGAACCGGTCCCTGACCAGGTGACAGTTCTCTTGAGCGGTCCCGACGTCACCGAGATCGCCCGGCATTTTCTCTCCGAATATCAGGCGAGGCTTGTGACCGTCTTCGCCGAAGACCGTGTGAAAGCGGAAGCCGTCTTTTACAACTACTATCTCTTTGACCGGCCGGGCGATACCGCCTGGGTGGTTCTGAAGGCTCCCATTCCCGCGGATCATCCATCGTTTCCATCGCTGGCCGCGGAGTTGCCTGCCGTCAATTGGCAAGAGCGCGAGATTCAGGATTGGTTTGGACTCGAAGCCGCCGGGCATCCCAATCCACGGCGCGTGGCGCTGCACGATAACTGGCCCGACGTGCATCCGCTGCTCAAAGATTTTCCGCTCGACACAGTGCTGCCGCTGTTCGAAGGTGAGCGGCACGTCTATCGGCCGGCGTATGGAGAGGGCGTCTTTCACATTCCGGTCGGTCCGGTTCATGCCGGCATCATCGAGCCAGGCCATTTCGATTTTGCGGTTGCGGGTGAGCCCATCCTGTATCTGCAATTGCGCATGTTCTATACACACAAAGGCACTGAGAAACTTTTCGAGAATATTCCCATTCACCGCGCAGTTTTTCTCGCCGAGAGCATCTCCGGTGATTCGGCGTTCTCTCACGGCACGGCTTTCTGCGAGGCTGTGGAGCGTGCTGCGGAAATCGAAGTTCCACGGCGCGCGCAATGGATGCGCGTCATTCTGCTCGAACTGGAACGAATTGCAAATCACATCGCCGATGTGGGCGCCATAGCCAACGACGTCGGTTTCGTAATAGCCAATGCTCATGCTGGCCGCATACGAGAGATGGTGCTGGGCATGAATGAAATGCTCACCGGCAGCCGCGTGCTGCGCGGCATGGTGGGCATCGGCGGCGTGCGCAGAGATTGGCAGCAGGCTCAAGTCGAGGCCATAGAAAGCACGCTCGCAGTCGTAGAGCGCGAGTTTCACGATCTGGTGGTGATCCTTCAGGCGTCCCACTCAACCCGCCATCGCCTGGAGCGCACCGGAATTCTGAGGCCGGAGAAGGCGTCAATGCTCGGAGTCGTCGGCGTGGCAGGACGCGCTTCCGGCGTCAATCTAGATATTCGGCGCGATCATCCGTACGAGGCGTATCGTCACCTGTCTTTCAGCGTGCCCGTCTATCAGGCGGGAGATGTGCGCCACCGCATGAAGGTTCGCATTGATGAAGTCGCCGAGTCGGTTCAGATTATCCGATCTGCGGTAAGCCGCTTGCCGGAAGGCTCACACCGCGCCCCTGCTCAGCCCATCCCCCCGGATCGGTGCGCGCTGAGCGCCGTGGAAGGCTGGCGCGGCGAGATCGTTCACTGGGTCCGCACCGGCGAGGGCAATTGCCTGGAACGCTGCAAGGTAAAAGACCCGTCCATCAATAACTGGCCGGCCATTGTGGAAGCGGTGGAGGGCAATATCGTTGCGGATTTTCCAGTGATCAACAAGAGCTTCAACTTGTCCTACTCGGGGACGGATCGGTAGCGCGATGTTCAAGATCCTCCAAAAATCGTTCAGAGTTGGCACGGCAACCGCCGATTATCCGCGCGTCGCGCCTCGCCTGGCCGAGCAGTATCGCGGATGTCCGGAATTCGATTTCGCCGCTTGGAGCGATGCGCGCCCCGCCGCCGAGGCTTGCCCCACCGGGGCCATCGCGGTCAGCGATCACGACGGCGCGCGTCAGGTCACCGTGGACTACGGCCGCTGCATCTTCTGCGGCGAATGTGAAGCGGCTTCCGCTAATGGAGCCGTCAAGATGAGCCGTCAATTCGAGCTTGCCGTCACCACTCGCCGCGACCTGGTCCTCACCGCCGAATACACTCTCCGTTCCGATGGAAGCCACGCTGAGTTGAAGTCGGCCACCAGCGGCCCAGCCGTCGAAGAGCCCGGCAAGCGCATCGCCGAGGCAATAGAAGATCTCCTCGGGCGCTCGCTGTCGATTCGCCAGGTGGATGCCGGCTCGTGCAACGGATGCGAACAGGAGATTGTTGCGTTAAACAATCCGGTTCACGACATCGAACGCTTCGGCATTCATTTCGTGGCCTCGCCGCGCCATGCCGATATGCTGCTGGTCACCGGCCCCGTTACGCGCAACATGGAACTGGCGCTGCGCAAGACCTGGGCAGCGACGCCGGATCCGAAAATAGTGGTGGCCGTGGGCGCTTGCGGCATCAGCGGCGGCATCTTCGGAACAAACTATGCCTCGCTGGGAGGAGTGGATGCAGTCATTCCCGTTGACGTTTACATTCCCGGCTGCCCGCCGCGCCCGGAGGCGCTGCTCTATGGCATCCTGCTGGCATTGGGCAAAGTGCGGCAGCGCGGGGGCTCCCATTCGCGTTGATCAGTCATTGGCAACGCCACAGCCAACGCCATTACGAGATTCGCTTGGGTGCGTCGTAGAGAATGCGGCGCTGGTCGTGGAGTGAGTGGTCGATCTTCTCAGTGCTCGCGAGGATCCACAGGCCGGCCCGGTGAGTGCATCGGGCTGTGTCGCTCACAATTCGCGAAGTCGCCGTGATGCGAATCCTCGCTCGGTCGGAATAACTGCGGCGTTGGTTGGGGAAGGCAGAATTGCTCAATGCAGCCGCAACCCGAAAAAAGAATCGGGCGGCAACCCAGCGAGATGGGCTGCCACCCGAAGGCCACACTTTGAAATAGCAATTCAGGAGACCATTTCAAGAGACATCCACACATTACCGATAATTGAACAGCATGTCTTGAGCTAAACGAATGAGCTTTGACTCCATCAATGGGTTGACACTGGCCAGGGCTATTCCTGCGGTAGCCTGTTGAGCCTCAACTTCTTTGTAGATCTCTTCTCCTGCGGCGCTGCCAAGAGATGCTGCGTCTCGGCCGCCATGGCGTGGCCATTACTTATCTTGTTGACGAGTGCATTGTCGGCGGCACTGGTGATAGTGCTGGCCTTGTCGAATTCAGCCTTCGCTTCGTCTTTCCCTGCCAGTGAACGTCGGGCTCATGCGGATTGGCTTTCACCGCGGCGCGGAACTGCAAAACAGCGACAGCCGAGCACGCAATTTTGCGAACAAGAGTACGACGCGGGGATTTGTGGGGCACAAGAATCTGGCAGGGGTGCTTTTTTGTTTGCCACGTCGATCGGAGCACAAATAACGAGTTGCCAGTCCGGTTGTGTTGCATTCGCCGGACCGGCAACTCGTTTGTGTGTTTCAGTTGATGCTATCCGTTAGAACTGCAGTTTCAAAGCAAACTGCAGTTGGCGCGGAACGTAGTTCGGGTCCATATTAGTGATCTGCCCGAATTGACCGTTACCCAGCCGCGTTCCTGGGCCGCTGTTGACGTTGTTGGGCATATAGAAGTTCGGCGTGTTGGTGATGTTGAACGTCTCTGCGCGGAACTGCACCGTGAACCGATCATAGACTGGGAAGTCCTTGAACAGAGAGAAGTCGATATGGCGGAAATGCGGACCGTAGAGAGAGTTGCGGGCCGTGCTGCCGACCGTACCAAGTGTTTGAGGCACGAAAGCTGTGACGTCGAACCATTCCTGAAGCGTGGGTTTCGCAAGCTTGGGGGATTTGACCTGGTTGGGGCGATCCGGACCGCCGTTGTAATTCGGGCTGGCGCAGTTGCTCCCGCCGTTGCAGCCGTTGTTGTTCGTAACGGAGAAGTCCTTGCCGCTTTGCCATGCAACAATCGAGTTGATCTTCCAGCCGCCGAGCGCGTATTTTGCCGGACCCTGGAAGTTCTTGAAGGGCAATTCGTAGTTGATGGAAAGAGCAAAACGGTTGCGGATGTCGTTCTCCGCATTGCCGTAATCAATCGCACGGATACGGGTCGGATCGGCGTCGGCCCAACCCTGCATTCCCTCTTCAGAGAAGCCGGTTTGATCGCTCAACGCATGTCCCCATGTGTAGTTGGCGTCAAAGGCAAGGCCCTTGGCCAAACGACGCTGGAAGGAGGTCTGCAAGCCGTTGTAGTTGGAGACACCTTCGCTCTGCAGCCAGCCTACGCCGCCGAGATTCGGCAACAGCGTAGCGAGTTGGCGCGGCGCCTTATAGGGAGTTGCGGCATTGAGGCCCGCGGTGACTTGGGCGGGAGTGGGCACGTTGATGTCAGCGATGGTTTCAGCCAGATGCTGACCAATGTTGCCGACATAGCCGACAGTCAGGACGTTCGGTCCAAACTGCCGCTCAATCTGCAAGTTGAACTGCTGAATCATGGCTGGCTTGAACTTGGGATCCTCAGCGACGAACGAGAGTCCCGGACTGTTGATGGTCTGGGCGGTGGGGGTTGGAAGTCCGTTGTCGTAGACTGCCTGGAAACTGGCGCCGCCGTATCCTGCGCCCACATTCGCGCAGCTAGGGTTGTAGGCCGTTGAAGCGGCCCCGGCATTCGCCTGGATCGTGACTCCAAGAGACGATTCGCAACTGGGTCCGTAGACGGAGGTGAACGGAGCATTCTTCAAGTCGGCATTGGAAGTGTAGTTGCCGGGGAAGAAGCTCAATCCATAACCGCCGCGGAGGACTGTGTTGGGGAGAATCGAGTAAGAGAACCCGATGCGAGGCGCAAAGTTGTTGTGGATGGTTGAGATTCCAGCCGTGGAAGAGACGCCGTTGACGCCTGCGACCTCCAGAGCTGAACCAACCGATGCGGCTGTGGAGCCGATCACCTTGTTGAAGTCGAAGTTCGAGATGTGGTTATGGGCTTCGGTGAACGGCGTGAAGACGTCGTAGCGAATACCATAGACAACCGTCAGCTTTTGGTTGACCTTCCAGTTGTCCTGGACGAAGAAGCTCGGCTCCCATCCGCGGTAGTCGGGCGTGTCAAGATCCAGGTTGAAACTGGATGAGCTGAAGGCTCCAACCAGCGTAGATGCGAGGACCTGGTTTTGTTGGGTGGTCGAGTTTGAGTTGCTGTCCGTGCCAAGGCCGAACGAATATTGGCCAAATGGGAAGGCGCTCTGAACGTTGCGCGCCTGGCGGCGGATCAAACTCGCGCCCGCTTTCAGGCTGTGGGTCTTGATCGTATCGCTAACGGTACCGGCGTATTGGAAGGTGTTGTCGATGTCCTGCAAAGGGACATAGGCGCCATCGCCCAAGTCGCTAAGGCCGCTGATTCCAGTGGGCGAAAGGCCCGTGGTCAGCAGACCGTTGGCGGGAAAGCCTACCGTTGTGTCGGCGTTTGTGTTGTAGTCAAGAGGCGTAGAGAAATTGTTGATGCGCGTATACGCCGCGCGCAAATCGACCAGCAGGTTTTGCGTGAAGATGTGCGTAAAGCCGAAAGCATACTGCTGCGCGTCATCTTTAGCCGCTCCGGCGAAGTTCCAACGACCGCCGCCCGGAACGATTGCCTGGAGCGCCGACGGCGCTTTAGGATTCGCACCCGCCCCGATAGCAGCCGGAGTATCTGTGTTGACAGCGTTGTAGTCGTAACGGCCGAACAAGAGGTTTTTTGGGTTGATTGTGTGGTCGACGCGGACGTCGATGGTCTTGCTGAACTGCGTCTTGTTGGGGCTGATGACATAGTTTCCACCAATCTGCCCCGCCGTGCCGACGTTGGGCGCGGGGAAGAGTTGCAGGTAAGCAAGAGCCACTTTATCGATCGGGGTGCCGACAGGGATGCCATTGCCATTCGCTGTTACGAAAGCAGCGGGCGATCCACCGTTTTGGCTGTTGATGCTGTTGTACTCGGCGAGCGTGGGTACGCTTTCCGTATAGGTGGTGCCGCTCACCTGGCGGAAGCCTTCGTAGTCGCCGAAGAAGAAGGTTTTGTCGTGAATGATTGGGCCACCGACGCTGCCGCCGAATTGATTCTGACGCAACTCGGGCATCGGGCCGGTTGTCTGGAGTGTATTTCTGCCGTCAAACTTGTCGTTGCGAAGAAATTCAAATAACGACCCATGAAATTTGTTGGTGCCTGACTTGGTAACCAGATTGACTACGCCACCGGCCGTGCGGCCTGCCTCAGGCGCATAGCTATTGGTCTGAACGGTGATCTCTTGAATGCCTTCCACCGAGGGTTTGACGCCAATGGTGCCGATGACGCGCTCGTTGTCGTCGATACCGTCAACAACATAGTTGTTCAGCGTGTCGTCCTGGCCGTTCACCGAGAATCCGTTGGTTGTGCGACGATCGTCAGGGCGTCCGCCACTGGTGAGGCCGTTGCCGGGTCCTTCATTGGCTCCGGGAACGAGTTGAACCAGTTGAACAAAGTTGCGTCCGTTGAGGGGCAAATCCTGCACGGACTGCGCTGTGACCGTAGAACTGACGGTCGCGTTATCGGCCTGGAGCAGTGGAGTTGTGGCTTCCACGACGACGGTCTCGGAACCGCCGCCGGCTACCAGATGGAAGTCTGCGCGGGCGCGATCACCGGCCTCAACGGCCAGATTCGTGGTCGTGGTCTTGAAGCCAGCCTTCTTCGCCGTCGCTGAGTAGTGGCCGACGGGAAGCAGGGTGAATTGAAATTCTCCGCTATCGTTGGAGATAGCTACGCGTTGATCCTGAGTGTCCAGGTTCACTAGAGTGATGGTCGCTTTGGAAACCAACGCTCCTGTGGTGTCGGTCACGGTTCCAAGGATGTCGGCTGTAGATAACTGCGCAAGCGCGACACTGGAACCGCAGATCAAGAGCACCAGCAGGGCGGTCAGCCGCCATGCCAACCGGTAGATATAGTCGCACTGGCCTGTGCAGCGTGCTAAATGTTGCATTTTCTTGTTCATGTTTCCTCCAACTTGAAGGTATTTGAGTCTCTGGATGATGAGTTGGCCGCCGTTCCGGTTCTCATAGTCAAAGGCCGACTTCAAGTTCGGTCCGGATCATAGGCAGCGATTTCTTGGCTGTACAGGTTCTTTCTGGTGTTTTACCGGAAGGTAAAGAGCTAAGTACGTGCTATTCCGCCACTTTGCTTGTGAGGTAAAGAGCCGGTAAAGACCATATAATCAGTTCCACATTCAAGGTGAGTTGCTTGGTGGGATGGCATCGCAAAATACCATCAACCAAAGGATGTAACGATCTCTCCATCATGCGATGTATAACTGTCTTCGCTCGGCGTCTTATGATTAGTACTTCCGTGGCTATTCGAAGCGGAAGTAAGTGGAGGACTCACGCAGGCAGTGCGGGCGATGTGGCGAGATTTGCCCATGGTATGCTCTTTTCTCTGACGGTGAGCCCGGTATCAACCTTTAGAGTGGCTGGAATCTGCCGCCTCTACACGCATCAAGCGGCCAGATATATCGGTCTATCTTGGACAGCAATGAGAGGTTGGTCTATGCAGAGCGTCAGCTTTGGAGAGGTACGCTAATGAGTCCTGTGGATTTCGAGAATGGCGTATGGACTCCGAGCACAGAGGAGGACAAGGTAATGGTCAGGCGGCAGATGAACCGCCTGTTAGAGACAAGCCATTTCAAAAATAGCAAACGCTATCCTCTGTTGTTCCGCTTCATCGTAGAAGAAGCGCTTGAGGGACGGGGCGAGTTTCTTAAAGAACGCCTTTTAGGTGTTCGCGTTTTTGATCGTCCCGCGGATTACGATACCGCTGCGGATCCAATCGTACGGGTCACCATTGCCGAGATTCGCAAGCGAATCGCGCAGTACTATCACGAAGAAGCACACGACTCGGAAATGCGCATTGAACTTCTGCCAGGCCACTATGTGCCCGAATTCCGCCCCAGCAAGGATGCGGGATACGATCACCGGCAGGCATCAGAGTCGACCCGCATCTGGGCGGGGACGCCAGCCGCCGAGCTTACGTGCATTCCATCAGAATCGCAACCATCAGATGTTTCGGCAATTCCGCTGGTCCGCAAGTCCAGGTTCCCGATCTTTGTCAGGTGCGCCCTGGGCGCCGCAACAGTTCTGTTAGTCGCGCTAGGAGTTGGAGTCTTCTGGAGATGGACCCACCCATCCGCAATAGAGGAACTATGGATGCCTTTCCTTGTCGACCATCGAACGGTCATCTTTTGCCTACCCGTAGGAACCAAAGCAGGTGAGGAGACAGCCGCCGCCGCGGGGATTTTGGTTGGCGATCACGCTTCCACCACGGATCACGGTGCTCTGTCTGCTTCTCTCGCTTCCGAATCTTCTCCCGCCTCCACCTTTCTTGTCCACGAGATACTGGGGGAGAATGTCGTCTTTTCGGATACCTTGGCGACGCTGCGCATCTCCAATTATCTGGCGGCGCACAAACGCGAATCCAACTTCCGGCCCAACACAGTGACCACCCTCGATGACCTGCGACAGGGGCCGGTCGTGCTGGTCGGCGGCTTGGACAACCAATGGACGCTTCGAGCGCTCGCTCCTTTGCGGTACCGGTTCGCCGGCACCAATCAAGAGCAATACTGGATTATGGATACAAAGAATCCTGCGATGAAAGACTGGAGGCTTGACCTGAAGGTCCCGCTCTCTGACATTAATCGCGATTTCGCAATCATCGCTCGCATCCACGATGAATCTACCGGACAGATCGAAATAATTGTTGCGGGAATCGGCATGAGCGGAACGGCGGCAGCCGGCGAGTTTCTGGTCGATCCCCAACGGATGGAAGAACTACGCCGCCGGATCGGCGCCGGCTTTCGGGACCACGACTTTGAAGCCGTCCTAAGTACGGATGTTGTCAATGGCATAGCAGGCTCACCCAGGATTCTGGCCGTGGCATTGAGGTAACTGGGAGATAGACAAAAACCTTCGTGGAAACAAATCCTCTATTGCGATGTCTGAGGCGTGATCCGATCGTCTAGGCATGGGTTCTAGATCCAGCGGTTGAAACGCAGAACTACTTGCCTTGGGCACAAGCGGGCTGATTAGTTGCTTTCAATGGCTGCTTCCACTCCTTCCTCTAAAGAACGCGGTTTCGAAGGGAGGGGAGCGAAGCCGATATAACGGTAGGCCGGCAACGTCAACATGCACAAGCCCGCGGCTGCTGTGAATCCCGAGAAGATCGACATGATCCAGATGTATGATCCCGTAACGTCGTAGATGTGACCTAAGATCAGCGGAGCGGCGGCTCCAGCCGTAGCGTAGACGGTGTAAATAAGGCCGTACAAGGTCGAAAATGAGCGGATTCCGAAATAGCGTTTGAGCATATAGGGCATCAGGTCGAACTCGCAACCCAAACCCAGTCCGGCAATTGTTGCAGCGGTCACAGCCGTGTGAAAGGACTGCCCGCGGCTCAGAAGATAAAGTCCAGCGCCCGCCAATAAGAGCGACCCTGCGGCAATATACGAGCCTTCTGCATAATCCAGTATCCAACCGAGCAACAAGCGCCCCGCCACGCTTGCGCCACCGAGAATGGAGACAATAAGCGCTGCGTCTTCGAGCTTTAGCCCGCGATCACTCAGCATCGGCGCCAGGTGAACGAGCGCTCCGTTTTCGGCGAGCGACATGCAGCACACGCCCAAGGCGATCAGCCAAAAACTGCGCGTAGTCAATGCCCGGCGCCAGTCGTGCCCTGTTGCGGAATCGGGTTGAGCATCCGCAGGCCTTTGGATGGATTGAGTCCGCTGCGATGGCGCGAAGAAAAATGTGAGTGGTGCGCCGATGAACAGCGGCAGAGCAGCAAGGATCAGGTAAGTGTGCCGCCATCCATAGACCGTGATTAAATGTTGCACCAGCGGCGGAAAGAAGAGCGAGCCCAGGCCCGACCCCGCCACTACGACCGAGAGCGCCGTTCCCAACCGGCGCTCAAACCAACTGGCCACGATGCGGGCGTAACCCAGTTGGTAGGTTCCTGTGCCGGCTATACCGATAAAGACTGTCGTAAGATAAAGCCGCGCAGGATGCGGAGTTAGCCCGGCAAGCGAAGCAATTCCCAGCCCGAACGCCACCATCATTCCGGTGATGAGCTTCCTCGGCTCGAAACGATCGAAAAGCCTGCCCATGAAAGGAGAGCAGATGGCAACCGAAATGGCGGCCAGGCTGAACGACTGCGAAATCTCTTCCCGACTCCATCCAAAGTCATGCTGCCACGGCTTGATGAACAGAGTAAAGATGGTGAAAAAAATGGTGGCGACACCGGTCAATACACCAAGCTGGCAGGCCACAACCACACGCCAGCCTGGATAAAACAGGCTCTCCTCGGGATAGGCTTGCGCCGGATCGGGACGAATCAAGAAAGGTCTTCTCCAGTATTGCCGCCGCTTCAGCGGGAGGGTTTCAAATAGCCATGCTCAGCCAGATGCTTACCCATCTCGGCATACATCGTCTGATCGTGAGGCTGCCATGTTCCCAGTCCATCCACGTAGCGGTTATACATGCAGAAGGCCGCGGCGATTAGCACGGTGTCATGAATCTCCAGATCGGTTGCGCCCAGGTTGCGAGCACTGGCCACATCTTCACCAGTCACGTTCTTTCCGCCGCGCCGCACCTTGCCTGCGATGGAAAGCAGCGCTTTGAGCTTGGGAGTTATCGGCGCGTTTTGAAAATCCGCCTTGACCTGCTTTACCACTGCATCGCCGCCTAAGTGCGCGGCCGCGGCCGCACCATGGCTGGTTTGGCAGAAATAGCAGTCGTTTTCGGAAGAGACGTAGGTTGCGATCAACTCCCGCTCGCCCGGCGAGAGGCTGCCAGGTTCGTGAAGCAGGATGTGAGCCAATTCGCGCATAGGCGCGGCCGTCTCCGGACGAAAGGCGAATCCGCCGCTGATGCCAGGAAGCCTTTCAGGAAGTCCAATGTGCGCCATCTCTTTCTCCTTAACGAGCTGCGGTTTCTGCGGGGAGATAAGTTTTGCTCACGCTGATGTATCCTTCGCGAGCCACTTGTTTACCGCGTTCGCGGTAAAGGGCTTCACCGCGCGGCTGCGTGGTGCCCAGGCCGTCCACATAGCGGTTGTACATGCAGAACGCCGCCGCGATCAGGACCGTGTCGTGAATTTCGAAATCGGTCGCTCCTTCGCTGCGCGCACGGGCGATGTCTTCCCCGGTTACATTTTTGCCGCCCTTTTGCACCTTGGCAGCGATCAGCAGAAGTGCTTTCAATTTGCCGGATATGTTGGCATGCTGAAAATCAGCCTTGACGCGCTTGACCAGGTCCTCATCTCCGTTCAGATGCGCAGCCGCAATTGCTCCATGAATGGTCTGGCAGTAATAGCAGTCGTTCAGCGAGGAAACATAGGTGGCAATCAGCTCGCGCTCCCCAGGAGAAAGCGTATGCGGTCCACACAACAACACTTCCACAAGTTCATTCAAAGGTTTTGCTGTCTCTGGACGGAAGGCCATGGCTCCGCGAATTCCGGGTAATCCTTCTGGCAGTGCGATATGAGGCATAGTGGGCCACCTTTGACGAGATGAAGTATCTGCGAGAGGAAGGATTCGATGCCAGGCCTGATCGCCTCACCCTGGACCACAGGCACAGTCACGCTCAGCCGCATCTGACCGAACCCTCACCCTTTGCAAAGCATCCTACGTCGTTGAAGCCTTTTCGAGCATCCACCCAAAGATTGAGATCGCCTGCCACGACAAACAAGCCGGCAAATCCAGTTTGGCAGAGGATTCAATTGGGGAACACGAGGTCGCCACCCCGCCGAAACAAAAGTGAAACCTCGAGCGATGGATTGGAAGCCCGGAAGCTAAGCGGCTGCTTTCCCAGTTCGCGCGAAATTGACCTTGCCCGCGCAAAACGTATCCCTTAGTCAGCGAGCTGTTCTAATGCGAAAGGGTAGCGAAGATCACGAAGTCGAAGCGGGTGCGCTACACGCTGGAGTTCAAGCGAGAGGCGGCGCGGCTTGTTGAGTCGGGTCAGAGTCAGGCGGGTGCGGCCCGCAGCCTTGGAGTGGTCGAGCACACCCTGGATAACTGGGTTAAGGCGCATCGTGTGGGCAAGCTGAACGGAGCCAGCAACAAGCCCGTGATGAGCGCCGAGCAGATGGAGATCAGCCGCTTGCGGGCAGAGTTGGCGCGTGTCACGATGGAGCGCTACATTTTGGGAAAAGTGACGGCGTTCTTCGCAAAGGGCCAGCAATGAAGTACGCCTTTATTCAACGTCACAGGCTGGTCTGGCCGATCCGGGTGCAGCGCAACTCCGTTGAAGGGCCTCCCCAACAGCGGAATTGGCAAAGAGTGGGAACCCTCTCGGGAGCCACAGGCGGTTTTACCTAGCCATAGATCAGTGTAAGTAATTGATTCTATTGGTCGGGGAGAGAGGATTTGAACCTCCGACCCCCTGGTCCCGAACTAACAAACTTCAAACTCTAAGTGCTTTTCTTGGTGTCGCTTAGGGGCCTAAAGGCCATTCTATCTTCTCCTCAATTGTACCGAAGCTGTACCGAGATTTTGAGCGTGGCCAGGTTGGGTTATTCAAGAGAACCTAAAGCCTGGAGTTCTTGGCTGCCCCTCGGGTTATGAGCCCAACTGGTAAATGCTAAGTCCAATTGATTTCAATGCCTTTAGCTCATGCCAAGGTGGCAATATCCAATCAAATTCACCTGGCCTCGGCCCCTTGCAGTGCCCCACCTTCGTTATGGTTGGAACGGGGCCAGCATCACATCCTGATCGCGGTCCCTGATGGAAACAGAGCTCTGGATGCATTTGAAATTGTGAGGCTGGCTTCGCGTGTCACTAGCGAACCCGCGACCTCTGCCGTGACAGAACCATGACTAATCGTAACCCATTGATTCTAAAGAGCACTGATGGCTCAGATAGCGCACAATAGCACCCAAAAATGAGGCTTCAGCGCCCTGATCGAACCCTAGTTTTAGGAAGAAAGGAGAGGTCAAACGAGCAAGCGGCGTGGGCAGCAGGATTATAGCCATGCTAAAGCTCGGCGGTCTGCATCATCGCTACGACCTGGCCGCCTGAGCTGCTGCTGAGAAGTTTTCGCCTCAAGGTTGAAGATGAACGGCGGGGGAGGTGTGCCCGCTGATCCTTCGCCATCCAATTGGCACCGCCCTCGCGGCGATCCGTGGTCACTGAACGTCTCTTCTACCAGTCGAAAATCCCTTTCAGGACGGCCTATTGGCTCAAAATCAAGCCCTTTTTCGCCTGGATGGGATTTTGGCGAGACGCGGTTCACCAAATGTGCGGAAGAACTCCTTTTACGCCCCCTTGGCACTTCCTGAAATGTAATACATCCCCCTGAGTCGGCCCCGGCAACAATTGCCGTGCCTAACGCGGGCCGCGCACGGCCCGATTGCACACCTTCACGGCCTTTTGGGCCTCGTCATCGCCGGGCTGCGCTGCGAGTACCTTGCTGGCCAGCGAAAGCGCGGCTTGGCAATCGGATTTCGCTAGCGCCCGCCGCATCTGCCGGAGGGTCTGATGCAGCGCGCAGTCCGCAAGAGCCCTTTTGACCTCGGCATCGTCGGGCACGACGGCAAGAATCTCTTTGCCGTAAGAAGCAGCAGCCTCGCAATCGAAACTCTCGATCGCCGCGTTGAACTGCTCGCGATAACTGAGTTCAATTCCCAAGTCAATCTCCGCCTGGGCGGCGCCGGGATCGATCTCTCGGCCTTGCTGCAAGAACTTCTTCGCTGCAGCGGCGTTGCCCTGCCACAATAGTATTTCTCCAAGGTAGGTGTAGGCCTTGGCGTTGCCGGGGTCCAGTTCCAGCACTTTTTTCCATTCCGCGATGGCCGCATCCATCTGGCCCTTGGCCGTCAGTTCCGAGGCCGCGTCGACGAGCCGGTAAGACTCGGCCGCGGGTACTTCGATCTTCATCATTCCGTCCGCGGGGATATTCACAAACTCGGGAATGTTGACCGCGCGATTGGCCGCTGTGGCGTTGTCTATCAGGATCGCCGGACTGGAGTTTCCCTCCGCATCGAGGTGCGTCAGAAACATCTGCGTGTAGGGCGTGCGACTCTTCGAGGAAAAGACCAGCCAATGCCCGTTGGGCGAAAAGCTGTGCCAGGAGTTCATCAGCGGCGTATTACAACGCAAACGCCTTGCTGCGCCGCCTTCCGCGGGCACAATGTAGAGCTGGCTGTCGGGGCGCATCAATTGCGCATTGCGGCTCTCCACAAAGACAATCCAGCGGCCGTCGGGGGAAACCTTGGGAAAGCTGTTGCTCATGCCGTTGCGGGAAGCGCCCTCGATCGCCACAGGCTGGCCGCCCTTGCCTTCATTGAAGGGCATTCGGTAGAGGTCGTACTGGATTTGGGTTTCATCGGGAGAGTTGGCGTGGCCGGGAAGTTTCTGTCCCGCAGAGATGGGTTCCCTCGCCTCGGCCCGGGCAAAGATTACATATTTTCCGTCGGGATTCCAAACCGCGTCGGTATGCACATAGCGCGGATCGTCGGCTCCCGGCAGGGGCTGCTTCTGGCCAGTCGAGCGGTCGAACCAGGCGAGGATTCCACGCGTTGGATAAAAGACTTGCAGGAAGCGGTAGTTGGGAAAGTTGACGACGAAATAACTAGTGGCGAGGTTGGCTTTCTGGTCGCGCAACATGGTCAGGACGAATCTTCCGTCGGGCGAGAGTTGCGACATGAAACCGATTCTCGAAGGCGAGGCGGTATGGTCTTTGATGGAACTCCAGGAGATCACGTCTCGATTGCGGATGCTCATCTCAGGCTTTACCGAGGCGAGCGCATAGAGTCCCTTGTCGTTGGAAGGCCCGTCGAGGTCCATGCCGAGCGTTTTGCCGTCAAGGGAAAACGAATGGCAATTCGCGCAGGTGTGCATACCCGTCAGCAGCAAGCGGCTGCGCGGCTCGGCGATGTTGCGCAAACGCCAGGCAAGCAGGGGAAGATCCTGCTTGGCCAAAGGCTGAATCACACCGGCTTGTGTTTTCGAGGGGATCAATGGCACATCACGGTAGAAGATTGGCGCACCCACGGGATCCTTCGAGGTCATGATCGTTACCGTGCCGCGAGAGAGCGGCTGCGCTGCATCGCGCGCTGGAAATCCGGTGATGGTGACGGTAGCTGTATATTCCCTGGAGTGCAGCTTGATGGCCTCCCAGGTTGTCGCATCCGGTATCCAGGTATGTGCCGCGGCTTGTTGGGCTGTCAGCTTGGGCGGCTCGTTGCTTGCCGAGACGCAGCGCGGGTCTATCTCGCCGATGCGCAACCGTTCGCCGCCAGATTGCGCATGAATGGTTGCCGAGCCGTCGGTGAAAGTCACATCAATAGTCCACGAAGAGGCGCTGTCTGAAGCATCCCGCCACTGAAATGTTGGAGATGTAATCTCCGGCGGAAAGATCGAGCTGTCTTCCGGATAGTCGACCGTGATGGCTGCCAGCTTCGAGTTATCTGGACTGGACGATGCGGAATGATTACTGCCTGCGGCGGCTGTCTGAGACTGCGCCGACACTGAAGCTGGACCGAAATGCACAGCCTCGCAGACCAGAGCGGTCACGAAAGCGGATGCTGCAATGCACACGAGCAGAGGTTGGATTTCCAAATTGGCGAGAAAACGCTTCAACGGCATACCTTTGGGGATAGAGTCCCGCGTATTCTGCTGCAACATCTGCTGGGGTTACGGCCTACCGGCTGAGGCCTGCCGTGTCGATGAATGGACTTCACGACTGGCGAAGATTCACTGCGAAGCCTCCACAAGCTGCCCGTATCGATTGGTGCGATTGTTTTCCGCCTGCTCCTCTTTGCGAAGTTCGGTGAGAGTCTGGACCAATCCCTTAAGCTCTTCTTTCGCGCCAGTCTTACGGAGCGCCAGGATAAGGCTGTAGACAGCCTGCTGATCCTTGGGCGCGAGAACGAGAGCAGCGCGGCATACCTTGACAGCGTTCTCTGGCTGATCGGCTTGCAAGTATAGCGAGGCGAGCAGGTCGTAAGCCTGCGTCAGACGCGGATTGAGTTCCAGAGATTTTTGGGCCACTGAGATAGCCTCTGCTACACTCTCCTGGCTGCTCTCCTGCTTTGTATCCGGCGGCGACCAGGAGAGGGCTTCGGCAAGCAGATAGTATCCGTATGCGTCCTTGGGATGCTCACGCACCTGGCGGCGGAAGTCTTCCAGAGCTTGCTCGTGATTGTGACGCTGCGATTGGGCTATGCCTTCGGCGCTGGCGGCAATCGAATTGCGGGGATCGAGCTTGCGCGCGTGCTCAAAATCGATCATGGCCTTGTCGAAGTCGCCGTTCTGTCCATAGAGGACCCCGCGCGCCATGTAGAGCGCATCCGAGTTTGGAAGCCGAGTCAGCCCGAGATTGACGATGTCGATTCCTACCGCGTAAGAGCCATGTGTGAAGGAGAGCGTGGCAAATTCGACATAGTTGGCTGGATCGTCAGGGTTGGCGGCAATAGCCTTGCGCAGCAGTTCGATAGCCTGCGGTGTTTCATTGGCGGCCTCGTGAATTACGGCGGCAAGGCGCAGTGTGCGGGAGTCCGCGATTCCCGCATCGAACTCGGGCTGAAGCGTTGCCAGCGCATCGGCGCCGCTGCCGGAGTGCCATTGGATGAGCGCCAGATCGTAGCGCGCCGCGGTATCGGAAGGCTGAATTTCCAGGAGATGTTGAAAGCGAGCGATCGCCTCGGAGTTGCGGCTGAGGCGCGCAAGACAGATGGCATAGGCCATCAATGCGGACGGCTGGGAATCCAGTACCTGCTCTGCCGCAGCAAAGTGAACGGCAGCCTCTGCAAAATCGGAGTGGCGATATTCAAGCACTCCGAGCATGGCATGTGCGGTTGGATTGGCCGGCTGGATCGAGAGGATGTGATGAAGCAGCGGAGCGGCCTGCGCCGACTGCGCCTTGTAGCGGAGTTGCGCGGCGCCTTCGAGCGCGGGCAGGAAATCGGGCGAGAGTTTGAGCGCTCGTTCATAGGCGGCGAGCGCGTCTGCCGGCTTGCCCGATTGCTCCAGGGCCAACGCGCGAATCGTCCAAAGTTTGCCAGTTTGCGGACCAACCCGCAGCAACTCGGCGGTGATGCGCGACGCATCCTCGTTCCTGCCATGCTGCAAGGCGTCGACAGCCGCGTTGATCGAGACCGGGGCGGTCTGGGCAAGTGCAAACGGAATTAGCCCGCTCATGAGGCAAGCAGCAAGGATAAGAACTGTTGCTGGCCTCAGAACGCTATACATAAACTTCTTTCTCCTGTTCCCATGATAGTTCGAAGCGGAATTCCATCGTTACTTACACCGCGGCTCAGTCTAACACCTCCTGATAGAGCCGGTATTGCTCGTCCCTGATCGCCTGGAAGGGCTTGAATGCTATCTTGCCGGCACCGGTCTCTGCTTCCCAGTCGAGCGCCCCGAAAGAGCGCTGGTGTGCGCTCAACAGGCTGGCGCGCGTGATGGACCCATCCGTTGGACTGACGGCAAACAGCGAGAGCGAGCCATGTTGCAGCGCCACCAGCTTCGGGTGTTGCGGATCGACCGGCTGCAATGCTAGCGGAATGTCGAACTCCAGCGCGATGCGATCACCGCTCTTCCAGGTGCGCATCACCCTGGCGAAGCGCCCCGAAGTCAGATCAACGCTCGCGCGCTTTCCGTTGATGGAGAGCGTGGTCTTGGGACCAGCCCAGGCGGGAATCCGCAAACGCAGAGCGAAGGTCACATCGCGATCCGAATTCAGTTCGAGTTCGGTGTGCGCGGCGTGCGGATAATCCGTGCGTTGTGTGAGCGTGAGATTGGCGCCATGCTGCTGCCACTTGAGGCGCGAGGGAACAAATAGGTTGACGTAAATTCCGTCGTTGTCGTGAAAGTAGGAGCTGATGCCGTAGTCGGCCGTGATCTGCGGGAAGGTTCCCGAGCAGCAGGGCCACTTATCGGGGTGGTAACCTTTGTGTGCGTGCGTATTGTAGTCGGAGTAATAGAAGCTGGTTCCGTCTTCCTGCAACGGCTTGGCGCCGAGGATGGTGTTGTAGAGCACGGCTTCCATACTGTCGCCGTAGCGGCTGTCGCCGGTGATCGCAATCAGATAGCGGCCAATCTTAAAGTGGGCATATGCGCCGCAGGGAGTCTCGAAGCTAGCATGAGTCTTTGTCAGGCTGGCGCCGATTTCGCCGCTGCCCGGAACGCGGAAAAGCTCATCCGGACCCCAGCCGCCGGTGGCAAAGCTCTGCGTCGCGCGCAGAAAATCAAAACCGTTTTTCGCCGCGAGGAGATGCTTCGGGTTGCCCAGCACGAGGTACGCCTGCATAGCCGAGCTGAAGGCGTTCACATGGCTGTAGGCGTGCTCGCCGGGCAGAACATTTTCGCCGCGCGAGAGCGGATCGAAGTAGAGATCGTCTTCGATGAAGCGGCTGGCCAGTTCGCGATAGCGCGAGCTGCCGGATAAACGATAAGCCAGGAAGAGATTCTCCGGCAGCGTGTAGGTCTCATCCCAGCAATAAGCCTCATCCTTGTGCGGGAGCGCGTATTGCTCCCTGCGCGAAAGCGCTTTTGCAGGAAGATGCGGCATCACTGCCTCAGTAGCTGCGGAGTGAACCGCAAGAGCCTTTTCATCTCCGGCATAGCGATAGGCGTCGATCAGCCCGCAACTGGTCTTGTCGTAGGTATAGGCCGGTAGATGGTAGTCATCGTAGAAAGCGGAGCAAACGGTGGGCGCAAAAAGTTGCACCAGCCGCTGCACTTTCTCCCTGGTGCGCTTGGAGCCGGTGATGGCATAAGCGCGCGCCAATCCGGAAAGATATTGGCCAAAGCTGTGGCCAGGGATGAAGCCGTGAAGATTTGGTGGACCATGAAAGGCCGGGTCGACGCTGTACCAGCCGCCCATATCTTCGCCCGGAGCTTTCATGCCCGCGAGCTGGCGGAATGGCTTCAGCAGCTTGTCGTCATCAAGACGGAGATAGAACTCATGGTTGGTGTCGAATTGCTGGCGCATCGGACCTTCCAGAAGCTCGACCTGGTTGTAATCGAAGACGCCGATCGTGGGCGTAATGGCGACGGAGGGCGCACTCGAAACTCCCGCCGGTGAGGCATAGGCCAGGAGCGATTTGTGAGCAAGTGCGGCGCCGGTGGCCGCTGCGCTCAGAGAGAGAAATCTTCTGCGGGAGTAGCTCTTCATTTGTTGTTTCGCCTCAACTGAGATGGATTCTTTCTATTGCTATCCGGGAAAAAACAGTAGAGCGGCTGCTTTCGACAGCCGCTCCACTGTTCAGGAGGAAGCACGAGGGATCCAATGCGGACCCCCTGGCTTCTAAAATTTGATGTTGGCGCCGAGTTGAATCCAGCGTTGCTCATGTTGACCGCCGGAAACGCCGAAGGATGCGCCATCGGTGACGTTGGTATCCGGGGCATCCAGATTCGGATGGTTGAAGACGTTGAAGATTTCAACACGGAATTCCGCCGAGATCTTCTGGTGGATGGTCGTGAGTTTGTGCAAGGAAGCATTCGTCTCGAAGAATCCGGGGCCGCGGAACAGGTTTTCCTGCTCGTTGCCTTCGGTCCCCACTGTGGGTTGAGTGAATTGTGTGGCCCCGTTCGGGAAGATGCCTCCAGTGCCGCCCCTGTTCAGCGGCAGGAAGTTCTTCCTGCCTTTTAACTGGGCGTACGACGTCACGTTGGGATAGTCGTTGTTGTCGCCATCGGCGTTGTAGTCGCCGCATGCCGCTGTAAACGCAGTCAGGCCAGCACCGCAAACACCGCTGGTGTAACCCTTGGGATTGAAAGGATTGGGGTTGCCCACAGTGAAGGGGTATCCGGATTGTCCGATCACAGTACCGCTCAGGCCCCATCCCCCGGTTGTGCGTCCCACTGCTCCCTTTCCTTCATTTAAGCCGCGGAACTCATAGCTGAAAGTGGAGGAAAGGCGATTGGGTGCGTCCCAGTTGGATGGCCCGTAATACTGCTGCGGATTGCTGTTTTCCGGATAGACCTGAGAGTTGTCCTTGGATGAGGAGCGAGTGTACGAGACATCGACAAAGCCTGTGCCCGCAAAGCGCCCATGCACATCGGCGACAAATTCGTTGAACACCGAGTGGGCCGTGTTATTGGTGTAGCCGATGGTTCCAAAGCTCTGGTTGTACCGAACAGGAGTGGTGCCAGCGAGGACGCCCGGATCGTTCGGCATAGCGTTGATATCCACGCCGTAGCTTACGTTGCCAGGGTTTCCGCCACCGGAAAGCAACTTGTGCGAGATGGCTCCGGAGTAACCCACGCTGGCTACAAAGGAGCGCGTGAGCGGGTGCTCCACTTTCACAGATTCGATGTAAGTGACCGGGGTTTGCAAGTTGGGGTTGACACCGTTGATTGGAACTACCAGAGTGGTGAATCCGCCTTGGCCGTTGAGCGCGAGGGCCGACAGCGTGGGGTACGTAAAGCCGAAGGGCGGTGCTTCTTTTGTGCCCAAACCGAAGATCGGCCGGTGTGCCAGGTTGGTATCGGAGCCATAGAAGTTCGGATAGATGCCTCCGGGTGGGTTGCCGCGCATCTCTTCCTGGACATTAGCCGGTGTAGGCCAGTTGTGGTAGATGCCGGCGCCGCCGTGGAGAATCCACTTGCTGTTTCCGAAGACATCCCAAGCAACGCCACCACGCGGGCTGAGAATGTCGGTGATCGCGCGGTTAAGCGCATGGTTCTTTTGCAGAACGAAGCCGCTGGCAACCTGCTGTGTCATTGACTGGCCAGGGCCCATATAGAAGTTTCCAAAGACGGTCTCGGGCGAGCGTGAGTAGGGGTTGCCCATGTCGTCCCAACGGATGCCGTAGTTGACGGTGAGGTTCCGGTGCGCTTTCCAGGAGTCCTCGAAGAATAATCCACCGGTCCTGCTGGCGGCATTCCAGTCCCACTCCTGGTGCGCGCCAGTAAGGGGGTTGTAGGCCACGCCACCCTCGGAATAGGGCTGCACAGCATTGGGGTTGCTGGTGTCTGTGGCAATCATGTCGCCGAGGTTGTTGAAGTTGAAGGCAGGTTGGTCATGGGGTCCTTGGAATTCTTCGACATCGTCGCCCGTCCAGCCTTCATACCCAAGCTTCATGGTGTGGTTGCCCTTGATGTGGGTGAGCACGTCGCGCCAGTGATAGTTGTGCTGGATGAAATCGCCCTGCGCGAAACCATCGCCGAATGCACCGTTGCCACCGGTGCCGCTCAATGAGCTGACGTTAATCGAGGGAACCTTGAACTCGCCGCCCGACTCCTGAATTCCCTCTACGCGCATGCCGGCAACGCTTGCTTCGTTGATGGTATTGGCGGAGAAAGTGTGGGTTTCATTGCCCTGCCAAGCCAAGGTCCAGGTATTCGCGACCCAGCTAAACGCCGGCCGAGCTTCAGGAGTGCCGCTGGTGAGATTCCCTTTGTAGATGTCGCCATAGAGACGGTCATTGGCGAAGTTCTTGTCGATGCGCACGTTCCACTGCGTGCCGTTGCGAGGGCTGGAGCTAGCCCAAGTTCCGGTATCGATGGCAGTCGCGTTGCAGGCCAACTGTCCCGCCCCGCCGCAATACGCACCCATTCCCGCCTGGGTCATGGTCAGCGAAGGCGAAGAACTGGTGACTTTAACCGGATAGGTTGTGAGAATCTGCGTTCCAACCGTGTTCGGATATGCGGACTTGGCCCAGGCAACAACCGCTGGATCCTCAAAGAGGAAGTTGCTGCCAGACGAAGCCGCGACAGATCGTAGAGGCTCGATGGAAGCGAAGAAGAAGGTCTGCTTCAGCGGCCAAACAGGTCCGCCAACGGTTCCCGACATGTTGTTGCCGTGATACTTGGCAAAATCCGATTGCTTGGCAAAGTCGCTGCTCGTCCACAAAGACTGATTGTTGAAGTAGTCGCTTGCGCTGCCGTGAAATTTATCGCCGCCGCCCTTGGTGGTGATCACCATCTGCATGGAGCTGGCGCGTCCGTAATCGACAGTGTAGGTGTTGACCTGAATGCTGACTTCCTGGACGGAATCCGGATTCGGCTGCAAGTTGAGCACGCCGGGGCGGATGGCGCTGGTAATGTCCAGGCCATCCACAATGAACATATTGCCCATTGCACCTTGGCCATTAGCGCTGGAGTCTGTCTGTTGCTCGGTGGAAAAGTTATCGTTGGAAGATCCGGGAGTGCCGCCGGTCACGAGGCCGAGGCCAGTTACGCCCGGCGCCATGGTAATAAGGGTGGTTAAGTCGCGGGCCGCAAGAGGCATGCCGTCAACCGTATGCTGTTCGAGCGTCATCTGGTTGCGGGTTTCGGCGGTATCCAGAACGGGCGGTTCGCCGGTGACTGCAACGGTGATATTCGCCGAGGCAACGGACAAATTGACCGGAACATCCAGCGTCTGATCGGTTTCTAGCGTCAGAGTCACGGTGGCCTTGGCAAAGCCGGACGCTTGCGTTTCCAGCTTGTATTGCCCAGGGGCCAGGCTCAGGAACCGGTAGCCGCCGGTGGCATTCGAGACGGCGCTGGCCTCCACGCCAGTGTTTGCATTGGTGAGGCGCAGGTGCGCACCGCTTAAAGCCGCGCCGTTCTGGTCCAGGACAGTTCCCTGGATGTTGGCGCTGTATTGGGCAAAGGACGGGAGGGCCGTGAAGATCAATGCGGCAAAAAGCAATCCGCAATAAATCGACCGTACTCCTCTCGTACCCTTCTCGCTTGGCATCCGGCGAAGCGCCGGAATGTTGAAACCGAACAGTTTGTTCACTGTCTCCTCCTAGTGTGGATGGACTGGAGGCGCAAGCGCACAAAAAGTTGACCTATGCTCAACGCGCCCCTTGGATGATCGGCGGCTTCAGCAAACGTTTACGTGGCTGGCCGCTGCCTTGTCCTCGAAACCGATCCTCTGTCATTCGCCGCTATGGTCTTCGGCAAATTCATGCGATTTGCGGAACCCTTTTCAAGGGCGGACTCATACTAAAGGTGGAGAAGATTCGCTGAACATGGTACAGGTGTACTATGGAGTACAACTTGGTTTCGAGACTCCTGGCCGGACCATGGCTGGCGCCTGGGGAGCTTCGGTAGATCTATGAAGAAAATGATATTTAACCGCATCGACCGCGCGCCGGGCCGTCACACTCGGATACTACTCCTGCTTGCTCTCTCGGTGACCGCAGTGGCCTTGTCCGGCTGTCGGCGGGGGGTGCCGACGATCGCAGTGATTCCGCGAACCTGCGGAACATGGCTGTGGGAGGCCGAACACACGGGAGTCGAGCGGCAGGCTGCCGCCTATCGTTTTAACGTTTACTGGAACGCGCCCATGCGAGAAGACGATGTGCAAGGGCAGATATCGATTCTTTCCCATTCTCTGAAGAGTGGCGTGCAGGGAGTCATAGTTGCTCCTGTAGAGGCTTTGCCTTTGCGCACCTCGGTGTACAGGGCAGTGCAGGATGGTACTCCGGTAATTGTGGTGGGGACCGACCTCGGGCTGGCTCCGGGGAAAAAACTCGCCTATGTGCTGAACGATGAACGTACCGGTGGGCAGATGGCTGCGCGCCGGATTGGCGCCGTCCTGAATGGCCATGGCTCTGTGGCCATTCTCGGCATCAGCAACCAACTGACAAGTTCCGCTCAGCGGGCGCGTAGCCTGGAAGCGACCTTGGCTGCGGAGTTTCCCAATATCCACGTCATCTTCCGCAGCCTCGCGCTGCCCACTGTGTCGCAGGAACAGCAGGTTACGGAAAAGCTGCTGGCGGAAGGCACGCATGTGGACGCCATCGTTGCCCTGACGGAAGCCTCCACCCGCGGCGCGTTTTATGCCTTGATTGAATTCGACAGAACCCGGAGCACGCCTCTAATTGGCTTTGATCAGAATATTCTGGCGCCGGTCCGCACCGGTGAGATTGATTCAGTCGTCATCCTCAACACCTATCAGATGGGCCGCTCGGCGATGAGGTTGATGGCGGACGAGATCAGCGGAAACCTGCGCGAACAGTATGTGATCGTGCAGCCGCAACTGGTTACTCGCGAGACGATTGACTCCAGCGCGGTAAGGGAAACTCTTGACTTGAATTGGTTCATGTGATGAGGAAAATGCTTTGATGCGCAAGTGGGCCAGAAAGCAGATCTTATGGCCGGTGGTTGCCGCAATGCTTCTGCTGGCAACTGCCATCGCAGCCCAGTTCGCCTATCTCGAATGGAAGCATCGAGAGCCATATTTTCAAGACGATTTCGATCGCGCCGCAGACAGTCAGACTCGTCAGGGAGGCTGGCAAGCTTTTGGCGGAACCTGGCAGGTTGTTCACGGAGTCATGCAGAATATCGCCGATGACCGTGGCGCCAAGCTGATGAACGGAGATACTCACTGGCATAACTATGTGGTGGAAGCGGATGTGCAACTGCTCGGCGAGACCGGCGATGCTGGCTTCGTGATTCGATCCACGGATGAAGAAGTGGGCGTGGATTCCTATCATGGGTACTTTGCTGGTTTACGCGACTTGGACGACACCTTGATTCTCGGCCGCGCCGACTATGGGTGGCATGAATTCCAGGCCATCCCGGTCCATCCCGGCGTATACAAGAGAACCTGGTACCACCTCAAGGTCATCGCCTACGAATGCACGATTGCGGCCAGCGCCACCACGGAGAAGGGGGAAACAACTATCGCCGCGGTTCACGATCCGCAGTGCATCCGCGCGGGCAGATTCGGCCTGCAGTCCTATTCGACGGGAGCCGTATGGCGCAGAGTGAACTTGCGCGCGGCAACGCGAGATGATTTGAGAACCATGATCGGCAACAACACGCCGCCTGAGCCAATCTTGCCGCCGACGATTCCGCCGATAACGGACTTATCGGCTTTTCAGCGGAACATTGAGCCAATCCGGCGCGAGTTGCGCGATCATCAGGCGGATCTTCATGCTCTGCCGATTGCCAACCTGAGGCTTCTGCCGTCCAATCTGCCTTCCCGCGTGACCGTTCATGGCGTGGTTACGCTGGTCTCGCCCGTTCTCTTCGTGCAGGATTCCACTGGCGGAGTAGCCATTCCCCAGGCAGACGCAGGAAAATCCGTTCAGATCGGTGACGCGGTGGAAGTTCGTGGCGACGCCGAACTGCATGATTTCAGCTCCGTGCTGCGCAATGCGGATGTGCGGCTGCTATGGTCGCATACTCCTGTTCCTCCTGTCTCGGTTACTGCCGCTCAGGCTGCCACTGGGGCTTTCGATGCGCAGTTCATTGAGACAGAAGGAAGGCTTGTATCGGAACAGCGGATCGGCGGCAATTCCGAGGTGTTGAAACTCGATGAGGGAAACCAATCCTTTGTGGCGATTGCGGAATTTCCCAGCATGGCTGAAACATTCAACGAGCTCAAAGTAGGAAGCCGCCTGCGCCTGCGCGGCATCTGCGTTACCGATCGATCTTATGCACAGAATGAGATGCCCTTTGCGCTGCTCATGCGTTCCGTCGAAGATGCGCAGATGATAGAACCTCCGCCTTGGTGGAATGCGGCGCATGTGGTTGGGCTGATTCTCGGCTTGCTGACGTTTTCTCTCGGAATTCAGTTGACCTACACTTCGGTAAAACGGTCGCGGTTGCGCGCAGTAATGGAAGAGCGGGAACGGCTGGCAATGGAGATGCACGACACCCTGGCGCAGAGTTTTGCCGGATTGGGATTCCAGTTGGAAGCGCTCTCCGGCCAGGTCGAGCCGGACAGCCCGATGCACAAGCAACTGGAATCGACAGTAGACATGGTGCGATCGGGGCACGCCGAGGCGCGGCGAAACATCGCCGCAATGCGCCCCGGCAGCATGGAGCAGATGGGATTGGCGACGGCTTTGGAGCAGGCTGCGAAGACGATCGTGCAGGATGGGCCGATTTCGATTCAAATGTCGGTGCGGGGCGAAGTGAAGCAGATTCCTCTGCGCATCGGCGACACGCTGTTTCGCATCGGGCAGGAGGCGATTGCCAATGCTGTGAGACATGCGCATCCGCGGACAATTCAGTTGCGCCTGGTTTATGGAAGGCCTTCGATCAAGCTGACGATTCGGGACGATGGAGATGGGTTCTTTCCGCAGGGTGAGACCGCGGGATTCGGTATTCGCGGCATGAAGCGCAGGGCTGACGCCATTGCCGCAACTCTGCGCATTCGTAGTTCGCCGGGGCATGGCACCTCCGTGGCGGTGCGTGCCGTACTTCCGCAGCCTCTGCTTTCTTCGTGGTGGTGGCGCACTGCGCGACTGGGAAAATGGAGGAGGAGGCGCTATGGAAAAGCTTAGTGAGCAGAATGCAATTCGAATTCTAATCGTGGACGATCATCCGATCGTGCGCACCGGGCTTGCAACTCTGCTGAAAGCAGAGAGCGGATTCCGGCTGGTGGGTGGCGTAGATGGTGGAGAAGAGGCGCTGGCATTTCTCGGCCTGCACCCGGTCGATGTCGTACTCCTGGATTTACGCATGCCGAAGATGTCCGGGCTAGACGTGTTGCCTGCCATTCAGAAACTCGACCAAGCTCCGTATGTGCTCATCCTTTCCAGCTTCGACTATGAGGAAGACATTTACCGGGCCGCCAAGGCCGGAGCCAGCGGATATTTGATGAAGGACGCCAATAGGCTCCAGATTGTCGAGGCGATTCGCACTGTGGCCTGCGGAAAGCTGCATTTCCCCAAGGGGATTGCCGCGCGCATCCAGGAGCGCGCAGGACGTATCGGGCTTAGCCCACGCGAGAAAGATGTGTTACAGATGATCGCAAAAGGACTGACCAACAAAGAGATTGCCCGAGTGCTGTCGATCAGCCAATTTACCGTGCGCAATCATATAAATCATCTTTTAGAAAAACTGGAAGCCACTGACCGCACCGAAGCGGTTTCAGTTGCCATGCAGCAAGGAGTGATTGAGGTAAATCCCTGACCGCTTCGGCGGGGACCTATCTCGCGGCGCGAAGGCTTTAACCTCGATCAGGCGAAAGAGCGCGGGACTGGGCGGATTGGTGAATTCGATGCGCAGTTCCCGCATCGATAGAGCGGGAAACTCGATGCGGTTCACTCCATTGGCCAACGGCTGCTCAGGGGTTCGCTGCTGGTTCGAAATGTTCTGCCAGCCCTTCTCCGTCCGGTACTGCAAGTCGAAAGCGGCGGGCGCGTGATAGTCTTTGCCATCGGAGAATAAATACAACTCAACAGAGCCGATGACGCGGTTCTGCCCAAAATCGATGGAATACCAACTGCTCGGAGTCTTGGCGGCGGGATCGGGCGACCAGCCGTTGGGATTTTCCGGGAAAAACCACATCCGGCCGTCAATGGCTTGCGAGAGCGCCGCGGGCGAAATCGTGGAGGATGCCTTCGCCTTCGGACCATAAGGCAATCCTGGATTGGCAGCAAAATCCTCCGGCATCGTTGTCGCCGCGGCGCTATGAGTCTTCGCTGCGAGAGCAATCTCGGCGCGCGCCAGCGGTCCGGGACCGAGGACTCGCTTGCCATCCACGAAAACCGAGAGGCCGCTGCCGATTCCGTATCGGCTGCCATCGGCATCGTAGATTACGCTCACATCATGGCCGTGATACAAAACTCCCTGCACGGCAAAATAATGAATGGGCTGTGCGCCTGCCGGCGTGTCGGCAGTAAGCAGCGGATTCACTTCCAGCACATCGTCGGCGTGCGGCCGGATGCCGATCAAGCCGCTGAGAATCAAATCGACATAGGTCGAGTGGCTGTAGTGGTGCGAGCGCGCGAGGCCGACAATCGGCTTGCCGGTGTCCGGGTTGTAGTCCTCTTGTATGTCCGGGTGTCCCGGCGAGAGAAAGTGTTCCGCGGTGTACTGGCGCAGCAATCTGAGATAGTCGGCGCGCGTGATATATGGCTGATGATAGTCATTCAGCAGATTGGCCAGGGCGGTCAGCGCCTGCGAGGTCTGGAAGGGCCAGGATGGTCCGTTCCACTGGCACTCCGGTTTCCCTGATGCGCGATCATATCGGTATTGCGCCAGATAGCGCGGATACGATGGTTCGACAGTGCGCAGCCCATACGGCCCAGCCAATTCCGCCGGGGAGAGAACGTGCTTCCAGGCGGCGGCATAGTCCACGCTTCCCGCTTGCCCAGCTGCTTTCTTGGGCGGAAGTTCATAGAACCAGGGCAGATAACCGGCCATTTCGCGGCCGCGAATGAAATTTCCCTCGGTCACATAGGGAGTGGATCGCTGGTAATGATCGGTAAAGTGCTGGAAATCCGGATTCCAAAGCTGGCCGAGAACCGCGGAGCGGATATTCTCCGCGCGGAGCGAATAATCCGCGGACAGATCGGGTTTCCCCGCAAGGCGGGCAAAGCGCGCAATGGCCAGCGCGTTGCCGTACTGGTAAGCATTGATGGTCGGCCGGAAGGCAAAACCTTCCCGGAAACCATTGTGGTTATCTTCTTTGCTGGGCTGGCTGACAAACCCCGCTCCGGATGCGTCGATGGAAGAAATCGTATACTCTGTGGCATCGAGAATCGGTTCGATCCAGTAGAGATTCCGCTGTATATCGAAATGATCGTTCCATGTATTGAAGATGGACTGCATGACATCGAGATTGCGCAGGCCGGGTTCCGGGTCGCCGGTTACCCGCGTACTGGCCTCGGTGGCGGCAGCGATGGATTCAGAGAAGTGCCGGTCGTTTCCGCCGCCTACATATAGGTGATCGATCAGGCTGTCAATGATGGCCGGATTCCGCAGCCAGCGTCCCTCTAGGATGTGAAAGGACGAGGAGTCGTTCAGGTCGGTATACGGCTCCATCGCCCAGGGCACATCGTCAAGGAATTCGAGAACCGTCGTTCCTTGCGCGCCAATCTCGCGAATATGAGAGCGATAGAGCTTCCAGCGGTAGTAGTAAATCTGCTGGATCGGGGCATCGTCGATCTCCATAAAGGGTATGTTTTGCAGAAACCAGGGGGCATCGGCGCCAAAGTTTTCCACCGCCAATTTTTCTCGCGGAAGCACCGGTTCCCGAGCCTCTGCGACCTGCGCCGTTACGATACCTGTAGAAAGAAAAATTCCGAATGAAAGGATTGCCATCGTTCGTCTGGCGTGCATGAAATACCTCGGCCTAAGCAGCAAACTCCTGCTTCGCGAATTGAAACCATCGTGGCTTGCGAAAGAGGAGTTTCCGGGAAGCAGTAGATCACGGAAGCCCGCGAAAACCACCGAAGATAACGTTTTCCAATCTAGCCATGCCTCTCCCCTCGAGGATATAGTACATATGACTCATACTTGGATTCCGAACTAAACCGCTACAATTCACTTCTATCGTTGGAGGAGTATCTTTGCTGCCGGTCCGCGGATGGCCTTTTGGCGCCCTGTTGTTTGCACTTTTAACGACCAGCGCCGCGTGGACGCAGGCGGCGCCCATGCAACCGCAGTCGCCAGCACCACCCAAGACGCCGCAAGGGATGGGCGGCATTGCCGGGGGCATTGGAGCCGCGCCGGTCTATGACGAGCAGAAGCGCCCCATCACCGCCGGAGGCTTTGTGGACAAAGGCTCAGTGGTCTTTCAAGACATCACCAAGGCGGCGGGACTCTCCGGCTGGACGCACAAGATGGGCGTGCCGCAGAAAGATTTTATCGTCGAGACCAACGGCTCGGGCGTATGCCTGATCGACTACGACAACAGCGGCTGGCCGTCGATCTACCTGGTGAACGGCTCGACCTTCCAAGCGCTGGACGGCAAAGAAGAGCCGCCTCATGCCGCATTGTTTCACAACAATCACGATGGGACTTTCACCGACGTTAGCGCCAAGGCCGGGGTGCAGAACGACCGCTGGGGTTATGGCTGCTCGGTTGCCGACTACGACAACGACGGCTGGCCAGATATTTATGTGAATAACTACGGAAAGAACCGGCTTTATCACAACAACCACGACGGGACATTTACCGACGTGGCAGAGAAGGCCGGCGTTACGCTGGGCAATTGGTCACCCGGCTCGGCTTGGGGTGACTACGACGGTGACGGCCTGCTGGACCTCTACGTGACCGGCTATGTTCACTTCGACCGCGAGAATCTTCCCGTTGGCGGCAGCAAGGCGGTAGGGTATTCCTTTTGCCAGTATCGAGGCGAGGCGGTGAACTGCGGTCCGCGCGGCCTGCAAGGCGAGCCCGACCACCTCTTCCACAACAACGGCGACGGCACCTTTACCGATGTGACAGTGAAAGCTGGAGTCGAGGACAAGGACCGCTATTACGGATTTACCGCAATCTTTGTAAGTCTAAAAGGGGACGGTAAGCCGGACCTGGTGGTGGGCAATGACTCGGAGCCCAACTTCTTGTATCTCAATAAGGGGAACGGAACCTTCGAGGATGATAGCTATATCTCCGGCTTCGCGCTGAACAAGGATGGCCGTGAGATTGCATCGATGGGCATTGCTGCGGGCGACTACGATAACTCCGGACAGGTGAGCTTTTTCGTAACTGACTTCGGCGATGACTACAAGGTGCTCTATCACAATGACGGAGATGCCAACTTCACCGACGTGAGCTATAAGACCGGTATCGCGCAGACTACGATTCCCTTTGTCGGTTGGGGAGACGGCTTCCTGGATTACGACAACGACGGCTGGCTGGATCTGTTCATGGTCAGCGGGCACACCTATCCCCAGGTGGACCAGCACGACTGGGGCACGACCTTTGCCGAGCGGCCACTGCTCTTCCACAATGTCCATGAAGGCAAGGATCGGCGCTTCGAATATCTGCCGCCAGTGAAGGGTTCCGGGCTAGCCATGGTCATTCCGGCGCGCGGGGCAGCCTTCGGCGACCTGTTCAACGATGGCAAGATTGACGTGATTATCAATCCCGTCGACGGCCCGCCGGTGCTGCTCCGGAACGTGAACCCAGACCACCATCACTGGGTGGAGATGAAGTTGGTGGGCGGACCCAAAAGTCCGCGCGATGCCACCTGCGCCACGGTGTATTTGAAGGCCAACGGCATGCGCATGCGCCAGGATGTGCTGGCCAGCGGCAGCTACATTTCAGCCAACGACCGGCGCCCGCATTTTGGCCTGGGCGACGCGACCGACGCGGGAACCGCGGAGATCCACTGGCCTTCCGGGGCAAAGGAGATGGTAAAACTGCCTGCGGTTGACCGTATCTTCACCATTACCGAGGGCCAGGGAATCACCGGCGAGCTCTGCGGCGGTACGCCCTGCGCAGTCAAGGATGCAGCGGGCAAACCGGCGCCTCCAGACTCGCCGCGATGAATATAAGCGAGCCGAGCGAAGAATGTGGAAACTCGCCACTCCTTTTTGCTTCCCTCAATTCCCCGGCGCCCATCCCCCTGGTTAATGGTTGCGTACATTTCCTGCATGGCCGCTGACCGGGCAAGTCCTCCTCCACAGGAACGGATCAAACCAATCATCCATCTGTTTCCGTGAACTATAAGAATCTATCCAGAAACTAGCGAAAGGAATCAAGAAAGGAATATGCGGAGAGAGTTGTGGCCGATAGCGTAGGGTCATGTACCCGAGTGATTTAACGGACAAACAGTGGTCTAGGCTAGCGCCGCTGCTGAACGAATCACTAGGTGAGCGTCACGCTGGAGGCCGACCGCGGAAGCATGAGCAGCGCCGGGTGGTGGATGGCCTGCTGTATGTAGTGAGGACCGGCTGTCAGTGGCGTCAGTTACAGAGCGATTTTCCTCCATGGAAGACGGTTCATGAGCATTTTCGCGCCTGGCGCGGCGGCGGCGTTTGGGAGCGCATAGGACAGGCGCTTCGCGAACAGGGCCGCAAGGCAGGCGGGCGAAACGCCACGCCCACAGTGGCGATTATCGATTCGCAGTCGGCCACGACGGTGCTAAAAGGGAGCGGCGCGGTTACGACGTGGGCAAAAAGATCAAGGGATGCAAGCGGCAAATGGCGGTAGATATGCAAGGCAACCTGCTGGCGGTGATTGTGCATTCAGCGGGCATTCAGGACCGTGTGGCGGCCCGCGCCGTGCTGATGCGCTTGTTCTGCCGCTTCGACTCGATCAGCACAGTCTTCGCCGGCGGCGGCTACACAGGCAAGCTGATCGACTGGGCCAAAGATATGTTTGACTACTCCGTCCAGATCGTAAAACACAACCAGCAACACTTGTTTCGCGTACTTCCCAAGCGCTGGATCGTCGAACGCACATTCGCCTGGCTCAACTGGTCACGCCGCCTCAGCAAAGACTACGAAATCCGCCACACGTCGGCGGAAACCATGATATACATCGCCCTCGCGCACCTGCTCCTGCGCCGATCACCTTAGTTTCCGGACAGGTTCTAAAAAGCCAATCTCCAAAAAAGCGGAGAAACTGATTCTTTTCCTATTCTCCATGCCGGCCAATTCGAGGTCAGGCTACGAGCTGAATTGGGCCTTCGGAACTGATCGGTTCCCGCATTTTGATCAATTTTGAATGTTAGTCTTCGGCAATGTATGCCGGAGCTGGCCAAGCTGTTGCGTAGGCACGTTCTGAGGAGCGCGCAACGGCCCACGGCAAGCAGAGGGGGTGTTGCGCAGTTAATTCATCCGGAGTGGGCAACGGCAACGGGAGTCTTGCGGTATTACTCCAGCTGTTAGCGGGCAAAAAAGATGGCCTGGGAGATCTGTGAAGCTAATTGGTGCCGATTTACGTGATTTTGCTTCTCTTCAAAAAGTACAATTATCTACTTTGGTCATGTTTACCTATACCCGGAGGCGTGTCCCCGTAATCCCCCCGAAGTGTGTCAAAAGTCACAAGAATCAAAAGGTACTGTATACAGTACCCGAGGTCTCACATACAAATCGTTACACTCGACGTGAAACCGGAATTGAGGCATTTTACGGCAGGCACCAAGACGGTAAATATGGCCATAACTGGCTCCGGGGCCGGGGGGTAATACAGGCGTCGGACAGACGGTCGGACAGACGGGCTTACCGACAGGCGGCCAAACAGATGAGTGGCGGCGGACCAGTGCCGGTTTCCGGCGCGGGCGCGCGAGGGGTTTTGGGGCAGGCAGGACGGAAACACCTGGTCATTCCTGCACGGCGCCACGGCGGCGGTCCACTTGGAGGGCCACCTCACTGCGAGTCATGTCATTATGCTCGCCCAGTATGCGTGCCGACAGGTCTGCCGCACTCATGCCCACGGAAGAGAACTGGAAGCGCCGGCCGGGATATTCATTCAGGGTGATGCCGCCTGAAGAAACCTCGTCCACGGTGCCAGCGATCTCATCAACCGGGGCAGTGAAGTGGCGGTCGTTCATGCGGATGATCGATTCCCGTGTCTGCTTGACCCGGTTCATGACCTTCTCGTATTCGATCTCCAGTTCGGTATCGCCCTTGGCTTGCTGAGCTACGCGCTGCCTGATGTTGTGGTACTCGCGTGAGTAGGGAGCTACATCGGCCAGGATAGCCATCTTGTGGATGTCGGGATAGTCTTCCGGGTTTACGTCCTTGAGTTCTGGATGGAGTGCTTCGTAGCCGGCGCCGGGCAGGCGGGCGAATCCCTGGTCGACCTTTATATATGGATCACCGACATGGAAGTTGGTGTAGCAGTCATCTCCTGGGAGCCAGCTGGGGGCTGTGTTGGGTATCTCGTTGGCCTGTGGAGAGAAGCTCTCACGCTGTACAAACCGTCTGAATGGCTCTGTATAGCCGAAGGGTTCTGTTCCTGAGACAGAAGGTCCTACAGCGGAGCATTGGTGCCAGACCTCCCTGAGCACATACTCATCGTGTAATTCAAATCACCGTAGCTCTGGATTTACTTGACAGGGCGCATTCATCAGGAGTAATGTGTATATGAGTATGGACTTTTACGTTCAATACAACACCCGCCTCGCCCGCCGCCAGTCATGGGGCCGGCTTTTTGGCAACTGCATCGAGAAGACCCGTGAAGCGTGCGGCCGTTCCCTGGAAGAAGCCGCCCGGTTGAGCGGCAT
>Ga0302319_10002034_pt1 | contig 44332 bp, 39 predicted proteins | sample Bog_T0_2_FD_203319 | JGI IMG/M metagenome (GOLD analysis project Ga0302319, IMG submission 203319) | Peat permafrost microbial communities from Stordalen Mire near Abisko, Sweden - Bog_T0_2 | ecosystem: Environmental > Terrestrial > Soil > Wetlands > Peat | place: Sweden: Abisko, Stordalen Mire...
AATCCTGTATCAAGAGAAATTCCGCGTCACGCTCAACACCGATAACCGGCTCATGAGCAGCACAAGTATGACGCAAGAGTTTGAAGCAGCCGCGGAAACCTTCGGTTTGACGCTCGATGATTTCGAGAAAATCACGATCAACGCGATGAAGAGCGCTTTTCTGCCTTACAAGAAGCGCTGTGATTTTATCTACTCCGAGATCAAGCCTGGATACGCTGCGATCCGTAAATCCGGCGTAGCGACCTAGCAACACCTGTCTAGCGGCAAACAGTCTTAAGGAGAGGTGGTTTCCGGGAATCACTCGGCTCTTTCAATCGGACGAAGTCTTGAGCGACAAACTGGCGCGAGACATCGTTGAGCACTGGCCGCAGCGCGAGTCAAGTATTCCTAAAGAGGGTAGCTGCCGTTATTGCGAGAGCAGCGCCAGAGTTTCCGCCAGCACCAGCGTTCCACGAGCAATATCTTCGGGAGAAGCATATTCGTCCGGACGATGACTATATCCGTTCCGGCATGGAATAAATAACATCGCGGTCGGTGCAATCCTCGACATGAATAACGAGTCGTGATACGCGCGACTGACCATTGGAATAAACTGGAGATTGTGTTTTCGGCAAGATGCCGAGAGCGCTTCCACGACTTTACTGGCACAGTTTGCCGGGGCATCAGCGTTCACCAATTCAGTCTGAATTGAAACCTCACGCTTGGTCCGGATCACTTCGCTGGCGTGCTCTATCTTCTCCATCGCTGCGTCGCGGCGTTTGACGTCCGTATCTCGAATATCAACGCTAAGTCGGACCCGGCTTGGAATGCTGTTCAAGACGCCCGGAAACACATCGCAGATGCCAATAGTGGCAACCGTGTCTATGGCTCCACTGGTGAGGGCGGCATTCTCAACAGCGAGGATCAATTCCGCGGCGGCACAGAGCGCATCATGCCGCTCTGGCATCAGAACTCCACCCGCGTGACCGCCCGCACCTTCCAGGGATACGCGAAGACTGGCCGGCGCCGCGATGCTGGTTACTACTCCCAGGGGAGTTCTCTGCCGCTCGAGCAACGGACCCTGCTCAATGTGCAATTCAACAAAAGCCTTGTAATAAGCCGGCGGCAATTCAACGGCCCCAAGATTTCCGTGGAAGCCCGCCTTTTTGCGAACCTGATCGAGAGATTCGCCATCATTGTCGCGCAGTTGGCTTGCTGCGTCAGCAGAAAGAGTTCCCGAGAGCATTCGACTTCCAATGCACCCAATCCCAAACCGGGTCGGCTCTTCCGAGGTAAATAGGAGTAATTCGATGGAATGGCGAGGATGAAAACCGCTGCTTTGCAAAGCGCGAATCGCTTCCAGACCTCCGAGCACTCCGACCACTCCGTCGTACCTTCCAGCGTTAGGTATCGCGTCGATGTGGGAACCGGTGCCCACAGCCGGAAGCTCGGGATCGGAGCCAGGCCAGCGCGCGAAAGTATTACCGATAGCGTCCTGGCGCAATAGCAGGCCGGCTTCCTCGCAACGACTCTTCAACCAGAGACGCGCCTTTAAGTCGGTAGCGGTGAAGACGATTCTCGTTACAGCCGGAGCTTCGGCGTCCGAGATCGCAGCGAGGGCTTCAATCCCGGTTGTCAACGCGCGAGCGTCAAGTTCGACGTTCATTTTCGTGGACCCGCAAGAGGATGGCGGTTCCAATCTTTGTAAATCAGATACTTGGCTGGAACTTTTCCGATTGCTCCGAACCACTGCGGACACCAGGGAGCCATCCATATAAAATCGCCAGCTGTTACGGGATACCAGGAATCACCTAGCCGATAGATGCCCCCACCTTCGAGCATGAGAAGACCATGCTCCATAACGTGCATTTCGACCATACTCAGCGCCGCGCCCGGTTGATAGATCATCGTATTTACTGCGAAATCAAAGTTCATTTCGTCCGGCAAGAGATTCTTGACTTGCAAATCAGTATCATCGCCGAGGGAATGCGAGGTAATCTTATTTTCGTGGGAGACAAGCATCGGCGGTGCCTCGAAAGCCGGCAACCTCTCATACAACTTCTCGACGATCGCTGCCCGGCTCTTCCGCAGTCCCGATACCCGGTGCACGACGTTAGCTGGAATGTAGGCGTAACCGCCCGGAGTGAGCTCATCGTTTTTGTTCTGGGTATCCAGCTTGAGAACGCCCTCCATCACAAAGATGAATCGCTGCGCGCTCGTGTCCCCCAGTTCACCGCCCGGCTCAAACTCGGCTGTGTATTGCGCAAAACACGCGCCCATGGCCGGGCCGACGTGCACGATAGCGGCACAATCTTTCATGCCCGGCAACGTCGTGCGCACGAACGTATCGGGAGTTAGCAGAACATGGTTTGGTTGTTGTGAGCTACGCGTTTGACCCAGATTCTGCATGGTTTGTCACTCGTTCGAATTCAACTTCTGCACGCGCCCGCGACTCAGAAGTAAATGCCAACTGATTCAGCAGGTGCAATCCGCATTCGATCGCCTTGGCCACATCGACCACTTCTACGGACTCAGCGGGATCATGACTGATGCCACCAGGAGTTCGCAGAAAGATCATCGCGGCTGGAACCTTCTGTCCCATGATCATCGCGTCGTGACCGGCGCCGCTCACCATCCGGAACGGCTCGCACCCTGCTCTGGCAATCGCTTGTCCCACTTCGTTGATCAGGAAAGGATCCATGGGAACCGCGGGCTGGTTCACAAACCTGTTCGACTTTGCCTTTAGCCCGCGCCGCGTGGCGATATTTTCCGCCTGACTAACAAAATAATCCACTGCCGCATTTCGGTCCGCATCGTTTTGATGGCGGACGTCGAGGCTCACTCGCACATCTCCTGCGATCACATTAACCGCGCCGGGCTTGGCATGTATGGTACCAACCGTAGCCACCAATCCGGCAGTGTTTTGCGCGTGACGTTCAACTGTGCCGATCCACTCAGCAGCGGCGGCCAAGGCATCGTAACGGAGATTCATCGGCGTGGTTCCCGCATGATTGGACCGACCTATGAAAGTGAATTCGAGTCGGCTCTGACCGGCAATCGCCTCGACTACGCCCAGAGAGCGACAAAAACTGTCCAGTACTGGGCCTTGCTCGATGTGAAACTCAACATAGCCCAGAACATCTTCGCGCAAAGCAGCGTCGGAGACCTCCATGGGATTCAGACCGAAGTCTCGAATCGCTTCGCGGATGGAAATGCCTTGCGCATCGACAAGGTTCAGTGTTTCGTCGTCTATCGTGCCGGTGAGCGCGCGGCTGCCGATGAATGGAGTGCCGAAGCGCACGCCTTCTTCTTCTGAAAAACCGATAATTTCGACGGCAAACGGAAGCCTGCGACCCTTCAACGCACTCAATAGCGAGACACCAAGAACAACACCAAGAATGCCATCGTACGGTCCCGCATTCGGGACGGTATCCAAGTGCGAACCGATGAGCAAGCGCGGTGCATCTAGCTTCGCGGCAGCATACAACAATCGCAAGTTGCCCACCGCGTCGACTCTTGAGGCAACTCCCATCGGCACCAGCCAAGCGGCAATTTCGCGATGGCAGTCATGCATGGCCGAACAAAGAAAACTACGGCGAATACCTGCGACATCCTCACTGAAGCGGGCGAGAGTTTGGCAACGGGCGATAACTTCTCGCGCTAAAGCTTCAAAGTCGAGTGTAATCGCGTCGGCCAACGGTGGCGCTCACCCCTGGCGACAGAGTCGCGCTTGGATGTTGCCATGCGGCTCGTCGACCGGCACAAAGATTTCGTTTGGATTATCCTGCCCGAAACGCGACAGATCCACTAACAGACAATGCTTGTTCGGCATGGCCAGTTCGATGTCGTGAACTTCAGCAACTCTTTCGAGAACCGCGCTGCCCATGGCATAAAGAGTGTGCTGCACCGACTTACTGTCGTGGCCGGCGAACTCAGAAAGAAGAACCTCGCGTACCTTTTGGCGCAACGCGGGGAAATCCATAACTGATTGTGTATAGCTCCAATCGGCGCGAAGGACGGTGCCCAGTAACCGATCCTTGGCCGGCGGCAGTGTCGTGAGCGAATCTCGAATATAACCTTCGAATGCAGAGCCCGAGGTTTTCATCATGACTAGATTTTCGAGTCCTGATTTGACGGAAAACTCTCCGGCCCGAGGGCGCGCCACTCTCGCGGTTTGGCACTCGCCCGTGGTCTGAACGAACGTCGTTGGTTGACGTTTGCCTCCAGTTTCCAGATGCTCCCAGCCCTTCTCCGATATCAAAACCTCGGCGACGGACACCTGTGGATTGCGACCGAGTAGAAAATCGATGAATTCCTTCGCAAACTCTTCCATGCATTCGGCGGCAGAGTTTCGCGCCACCGAATAGACCATATTTTTCATGGTGTCGGTGGGGAGAATTTTGCTGTTGTCACCGTCCATAAAGCAGGAATCGAAATCCCCTTGCAGCAAGACTTCCACGGTCCATTCACGTAGTTCGTGTCCGCCAGGCCTGCGTTTCACCCGCACGAGGCGAACACGTGATTTTCCATACCTGTTTTCACCGACCACAATCATTCTTTAACTTCCCCGGTACGTAGTGTAGCCATTTGGACTGAGCAGCAGAGGGATATGAAAATGATTTTCCCCGTCTCGAACATGAAACGCAATCTCGACGATAGGATAGAAGCCAGTGATTTTCCGCGCAGCAAAATACGTTCCTGTGTCGAATTCCAAACGATAGATGCCTGGCGTTAGCGTTTGACTCTCGGCTAGCAATTGAGCACAGCGACCGTCCTGATCGGTGCGAGACGACATCAAAATCTTCCAATGGCCTGCGGAATCCTGCCGCTGCAAGCGCACTGGAACATCGATTGCTGGGCGGCCTAGCGCAGTGTCAAGAATGTGTGTCGAAATACGGCTCATAATTGTTGCGGCCGCTGCAACCATTTTCTTAAGCGAATCTGCGTGATCTGCAGCAACTGCTCGGATGTTTCCCGTAACTCGGTCGCGTCATCGTTTTTCAAACGCCGCTGCAAACTCGTCAGAATTTCGTCTGGAGACTTGCCGGTCGCGCACACAATGAAGATTCTACCGAAGCGGCATTCGTATTCGCGATTCCCTTCCGCGAGCGCAATTTTGGCATCATTACCCGCGCTTGAAATTTGCTGCTGCTCTTGCTGGGACCATATTGTCGACGGCTGCAACGTCACATTCTTCTCCGACTCTTGAGCCGTCGTCTCGCCGATGCGGGGATGACTTCGAAATGCCTCCGTCCAGTCCGACTCGGACAAATTCCGCCAAACTTCTTCGGACGCGGCAAGAAGCAACTCGTCGCTCAACAGGGGCCTTCGCGCAACGATTGCATGCGCCCAAGCCTGCGAACCACAGCACGGAAGTATCTCATTTGCTGCCGGGGTCGCAGCAAGAAAATTCCAGCGTGCGAGAACATCAGTCATGCCAGTGTCCCACTGTTTACCAACTGCGTGAGGAATTCTGCAACCAGATTGGCTGCCACGGCAGCACGGTAACGAGCGTTCGATCGTATGTCGTCAATGGGACGAATCGCAGTAGCAACCTTCATTTTTGCCAGGTCCACCAAGGCAGGCTCGATACGCCTCCCCTTCAGAATCTGTTCGATGTCGGTCAAACGAATGGGAACCGGGGCCACGCTGCCCAGAGATATACGAACATCTTCCATGAATCCGTCGCGGATCCGACCCAGCGCTGCCAAGCATACTTTCGAGATGGCTTGCGCATTCCGAGCTCCCACTTTCCGCGAATACTGGAAATAACCCGAAAATCTTCGGGGAAGACTGACAACACGAATCAGTTCGTCCAGTTCCATCCTCATCTTCTTATAACCGGTATGAAAACCGACATACGAGATCCGGCGCTCACCGCGAACCGAGACCAAAACTAATTCAGCTTCGTACGCCAGCAACGCCGGCAGTGAATCTGCGCCCGGGGATGCATTGGCAATATTCCCCCCAAGTGTCCCACGATTCTGATTCGCGACACCGCCCGTCCAGCGAGCGGCGCGGGCCAGCAAGGGGAATTCGCGGGAAATCACTTCGTGTTCCCGCAATTCCGTGTAGGTACAGCCAGCGCCGATCCTAATCTCATCCGGAAGAACCTCGATGCCGCGCAACTCCGCCAAATTCCAAATGCTGACAAGTTGGCGCGACGAGAGCTTTCCGGCCGCATATTGCACCATCACGTCGGTGCCTCCGGAGATCGGAAGCCAGGTCCCAGGCTCACTCGCCAACATGGACAGGACTAACTCGAGGGTCCCTGGGGCGCGCAGCGCAAAATCCACTGGATCCGACCTCATTGGGAATTTCCGCTTGCGGCCTCCATGACCGCTTCGAAGATCTGCATGTAGCCGGTGCAGCGGCAGAGATTGCCCGACAGGCCTTCGCGAATTTCTTCCAAAGTCGGCTTCGGCTTTTTGTCTAACAACTGACGGCTGGCCAGAATCATCCCCGGCGTGCAAATGCCACACTGTGCGCCGCCGCATTTCAAGAAGGCTGCCTGCAAGGCAGTTAGTCTCGGGCCAAGGGCGAGGCCCTCGATCGTTGTGAGAGTCGCGCCCGCCACTTGTAGAGCAGGGATCAGACAGCTGTTTACGAGTTTGCCGTCCATCACGACCGAGCAGGAGCCGCACTCGCCCTCTCCGCAGCCTTCTTTCGTTCCAGTCAAGCCCAGTTCAAGCCGCAGGACATCCAACAGCCTCTCCATGGGATAAACGCGAACGGTCTTCGGCTCACCATTCACGGTGAGTGAGACTTCGCATTTGCCGGGCCGTTTGGAATTACCGATCATCTCGTTTCCGATAGTTCTGAGTTGGAGACGGCTTCGAAGATGTCTTCGGGCAAAAGTGGAATCGAGTCGAAGCGAACGCCAAGTGCATCTTCGATCGCGTTGGCGATTGCGGGTGCGGGGCCATCCATCGGAAGTTCGCCAATTCCTTTGGCGCCGTAGGCTCCGTGAATATTGCCCATTTCTTCAAAGAAGACGCGAATTGGAGGCAAGTCGGCCGAGGTTGGCATGATGTAGTTAGTCATCTGACCATTTTGCATTCGTCCATTTTGCCAGACCACTTTTTCGTACAATGCAAATCCAATTCCCTGCGCAACCCCGCCAGCAATCTGCCCCTTGGCTAGAATGGGGTGCAGAACGCGGCCCACCTCCTGCAGAGCCACGAAATCCTCCACAGTCGCGGCGTAAGTCGAAAGGTCAACTTCTACTTCCGCGATATAGATTGCCCAGGCAAAGCAGGCATAAGCTTCCCCTCGATATTTTTGATCGTCCCAAAAAACGCCCGCTGGCGGATCATAGCGCGCGTAAGATCGCAATTCGCCGTGCTCAGCCACGTGGCGCCGGCACGCCACCTTAAATTCTTCGGGCGTATAGGAACCGTGCAATCCCTCAGCGGCCAGGGTTTGCCGGATACCGATCGCCGCAGAACGTACGAGACTGCCGACGACCATGGCGGTGCGAGAAGCTACGGTAGGCCCACTGTTGGGAACCTGATTCGTATCGGGCTGGGCAATTTGAACGTATTTATAGGGCAGATTCAACGCTTCGGCCGCAATCTGGCAGAGCACGGTGTTGGTTCCCTGACCGAACTCGGTGCTCGAAGCGAGGACACGGACGGTACCATCGGCGCAGCCTTCGACCCCCACAACTGAGGCCAAATATCGTTCACCCGATCCCGTAAAACCGGCGCCGTGTAGAAAAGCGGCAATCCCTATTCCCTTCTTGACCGGGCCGCCCCCGTTTTCGTGCGTAAAGCGCAACTTCTTCGCGCGGTAGTCAGAAAGCACCAAAGCGCGTTCTAGGAACTTCCCGAGATCAATTTCTTCTCGAATCACTTGCTCGGTCGTGGTGGTCTCGCCCGGTTTGAGAAAATTGCGGCGGCGAATTTCGACAGGTGATAGCCCAACCGCTTGCGCGATTCGATCCATGTGACGTTCCATCGCGAATAGACTTTGCGGCGCTCCAAAGCCGCGAAAGGCCCCGTGCGGCGGGTAGTTTGTCGCTACCGCCTTCCCTCGAATGCGAACGCAGGGCCAGTAATAAGAGCCACCCGCGTGGATGACACCACGCGAAAGCACAACCGAAGAAAGGGTGGCGTACGCTCCGCCGTCGATTGTGAATTCGATTTCGCCGCCTAGAATTTTCCCCTCCTTGCTGACGGCGGTGCGGTGGCGCGTACGTGAAGGATGACGTTTCGTAGTCGCAGTCATGTCTTCCATGCGGTCATAGATTATCTTCACCGGACGCCGTGACTTCATCGCTAAGAGCGCCGCATGACCTGCGATAATCGATGGGTAATCCTCTTTCCCGCCGAAAGCACCACCTGTCTCTGCCTGCACGACGCGCACTTTTTCAGCGGGTAGGTTCAATAGGGCCATCATCGCTTTGTGCACATAATAAGGGCACTGCAGCGAACCCCAAATGGTGATTCCCTGCTCGGAATCGAAGACCGCGATTACACCGTTGTTCTCTATGTAGAGTTGTTCCTGCGCTCCGGTTGTGTACTCGCCTTCGACAATGTAGTCGGCTTTTCCCCAAACACTCTCGACATCGCCTTTTGCTATCAGGAAAGTCTTGAAGGTGTTGTCAGATCCCCAGATAATTTGCGAGCATTGTTCGCTCTCTTCCATAGTCAAGACGGCGGGGAGAGGTTCATATTCGATCCATACTGCTTCCACGGCTTTGCGTAATTTATGTCGGTTCGGGTGAGCCAAAAGCAGAATCGGCTCCTCCGGATGATTGACCACGCCATCGGCCAAGCACGGCTGATCATCACCGATAAGAGCAATGCAATTCTTGCCTGGAATATCTTTCGCGGTCACAAAGACAAATTCGGCCCAGTCGAAGTGCTCATCGAACGATATCTTCTTGATCACTCCACGAGGGACCTGGCTGCGGACGGTCGCGCCGTAAAGCATTCCAGGAATGCTAATGTCATCGATGTAGCGCGCGGCGCCGGTGACCTTGCCGTGGCCTTCCTTGCGGGGTACCGACTGGCCCACGACCTGCTCTTCTTTCATAGCCGCTCCTTCCGGATCCTTTCGCGCCGTAGAAACCGAACTCCTTCGGCAGTGGCAATACTCAAGTTCCGCGCTTCGATGTTGGCAATTCTAGATTGCACCGCGCTGAGGGACGACCTCTCTGCCCCGCGCTTCGCCACAGAATTCGCCGCCTTCAAATACTCTTTCTCCACGCAAAAACGTCGCTTTCACAACGCCCCGCAACTTTTCACTCAGATATGGTGATATTGGATGTCGATAGTGCAGCCGTGCTCGAGTCACAACAAATTCGGTTTCGGGTTCGAAAACGACGAAGTCAGCATCGAAACCCTGGGCGATACGGCCTTTGCGAGTGTCGCATCCAGCGAGCCGGGCCGGCTTTTCGGCCATCCAGCGTGAAAGATCGACCAGGGTGAACGCACGCTCGCTTGCCTGTGTCCAAACGACGGGTAACGCCAGCGAAAGGCTTGCGATGCCGCCCCACGCAGTACGAAAGCTTCCCTCTTCGGTCTGCTTCATCGCTGGCGGACAGGGTGAGTGATCGGTCGCCACTAGATCAATAATTCCTTCTCTAAGACCCTGCCAAAGCTTTTCTCGATTTTCTAGCGAACGAATGGGCGGGGCGCACTTGCACAATGTCGATCCGTTCGTAATTTCTTCTGCGCTGAAATGAAGGTAATGCGGGCAGGTTTCCACCGTCACCGCAAGGCCCTCGGCTCGCGCCGCACGCAGTTCCGGCAGCGCCGAACTGGCCGAGAGATGCACGATATGCAAGTGGAATTTATATTCGCGGCAAAGCGAGAGCAATAAGCGGATGGCTGCGAGTTCCGCTTGCTCCGGACGCGATTGCAGGTAGGTCGAATAATGAGTCCAATCCGCGTCGCGCAGAGAAAGCGTTGCTTCGTCTACCGGTGCCGGCAGTTCTGCATGAACCAGCAGCGGCAGGCCAGTCCTCGCCACAGCAGGCAGGGCGGCGCGAAGTTCGGGCTCTGTGACCATGGTGAATCCGTCGATTCCGGGATTGATCAAAAAGCATTTAAAGCCCGGCACGCCTGCCGCGGCGAGCGGCTCGATGTCTAGTTGATTGTCGCTGACGACACCACCCCACGCTAACCAATCCACGTGACAGCGACCCCGGGCCGCCTGACGCTTGGCCGCAAGCGCTGCAACCGTGGAGGTCGGCGGCAAGCAGTTCAGAGGCATGTCGACAACGGTCGTGTAACCTCCGGCTGCAGCCGCTCGAGTAGCCGTCTCAAAACCTTCCCAATCGGAGCGACCAGGATCATTGATGTGAACGTGAGAATCGACCAGGCCAGGCAGAATCGCATCGCGGCCAAAGTCGTAGACCTGGGTACGGACAGGAATTTCGTCCGCCGGAACGACGCAATTGATCTTTCCGTCGCGCACCACAATCGCTCCAGCATGAATTCCGTCGGAGGTCACGATGCGCTGAGAAACGAAAGCCTGGCCGTCCATGCCAGAGCCTATCGTGACTTCTTGTCTTTTTCAACTTTTCTACCGCCGCGTATGCCTATCCCACATGCGACTTCGTGTTTTTCCGGACGGTGCGCGAGTCGGCACAGAAGCGCGAAGACGAACGTGCCAGGCTAATACCGAGAAATGCTTTGCGGATTTCCCAGCTCGGCTTATACTGACTCACTCAATAGCGGCTGCGAAAAAGTCCATGTCGACCGATTTGCGCGCAGACTCCTGGGCACAGCAGGTCGCCATGCCTCTGGGGATTACGCGATGCCGGAACCAAATCATATGGACAACGCTTTCATGGCCCGCGCCATTCAACTTTCACTCGACAACGTCAAGACAGGGCGCGGCGGTCCGTTCGGCACGGTTATCGTCAAGAACGGCAAGGTTGTAGCGGAAGCCGCCAATCAAGTCACTGCCACAAACGATCCCACCGCCCATGCCGAAGTTGTCGCGATCCGGCAGGCTTGCCTGAACCTCGGCAGCTTCGAACTGCGCGGTTGTATTTTGTATACCTCTTGCGAACCCTGCCCCATGTGCCTGGGAGCGATCTACTGGGCGCGCATCGAGAAGGTTTATTTTGGCAATGGCGCCGCGGATGCTGCGAAAGTCGGCTTCGACGATTCGGCGATTTATGCGGAGATCAAACAGCCGCACGCCGAGCGCGAAATCCCCATGGTTCAGATGATGCGCGAAGAAGCTTTCGTCGCATTCCATGCTTGGGAGCAACAGCCGGGCAAGATTCGCTATTAGTGCTCTAAGGCAGGTTTTCTTCGTTCTATTACCTCTTACTGCAAGCGTGGACTTGGCGTGCGTCGGAGAATAAGAACTCTTTCGAGGAAGATCATTGATCAACCGTTACTTCAAACTCGCCGAAAACAACACCTCCATTAAACAGGAGATGCTGGGGGGCCTTACGACTTTCGTCACGATGGCTTACATCATCGTCGTGAACCCGCAAATCCTGGCGCAAGCCGGCATGCCGCCCGAAGGCGTCCTGTTCGCGACATGCGTATCGGCGGCAGCGGCCTCTCTGGTGATGGGACTTTACGCCAACTATCCCATTGCTCTCGCGCCTGGGATGTCACTCAACGCCTACTTTACTTATGTGGTCTGCATCGGCATGCATGTTCCGTGGCAAACTGCGCTGGCGGTGGTGTTTATTTCCGGCTGCGTCTTTCTCTTACTGACCGTATCGCGCTTGCGCGAGCAAATTGTCAACGGGATGCCGGATTGCCTGAAACACTCCACGGCGACTGGCATTGGGATGTTCATCGCTTTTATCGGATTACGGAATGCCAAAATTGTGGTCGCGAACCCCGCGACCTTCGTGGGGCTGGGCCAATTCTCCGACAAGGAAGTTCAAACCGCTTGCTTCGGACTTGCGCTGACCATCGTGCTCATGGCGCGCAAAATTAACGGCGGCATTCTGATTGGGATCTTCGGGACGACATTGCTCGGAATTCTGCGCGGCCTTTCCCGCTGGCCTTCCGCAATCGTGTCTCTGCCTCACCCTTCCTCCACTTTCCTAAAGCTGGACTTCCGTGGGGCAGCCCACTTGGGCTTTCTTGAAATCCTGTTTGCATTCTTATTCGTCGATCTTTTCGACAACGTGGGAACCCTGGTCGGCGTGTGCGAGCAAGGAGGATTTGTGAAGGACGGCAAGATTCCTCGCGTGGGCCGGGCTCTCGTAGCAGATGCTGTCGGTACACTGTTTGGGTCGTTGACCGGCACATCCACGGTTACGAGTTACATAGAAAGCGTGGCAGGAGTCGCGGCAGGAGCGCGCACCGGCTTGAGCAACGTGGCCGTGGCGGGTCTTTTTTTGCTAGCGACGTTCTGCGCGCCGCTGGCCACAGCGATTCCGGGCTACGCCACTGCGCCCGCGCTGATCTTGGTGGGCGCGTTAATGACGCAGTCGATTGCCTTCATCGAATGGAGCGATTTCAGCGAGGCCGTTCCCGCCTTCATCACAATGCTCGCCACTCCGCTGACCTTTAGTATCGCCACAGGTCTCAGCCTGGGTCTCATTTCTTATACTGTTGTCAAAATTGGGATTGGCAAGTTCCGAGAAATTACCGTACTCATCTGGATCCTGACAGTACTGTTCATCTTGCGGTACATTTATTTGGCCGTCGCGTAGTTCGTTCGATTCGTTCGTAGATGCCTCTACCCAATCTGCGAGACGCATCAGAAAAGTATCTCTTGGTTATGGTCCGATCTCTATCGGCCGCTCATACCCGGTCATCTCCAGATAGCCGACCCCTTTGATCTCCGACGGTCCCCGATGGCCTGCGATGCTGACGGCTCCTTCCCAATAACTGGGAGCGAATCTGGTGTTCCCTGAAAACTCCTGCTGGTTTAGCCTTGTGCTGACCTCTAAATCGAGGCCTAACCTCGGAATTCTTACTTGCCAGCGAACGGGATATCGAGCCGCACTGATCGGGCTCAACCAGGTCTCGCCCAGCGGAACCAGAGAGAAATCCGACTGCTGAAGGTGCGTGGACCGGTTTTCGCTATCCACGTAAGTTCCCGCTGAAAACGGGTCGATCGAACCATCTTTGCGCCGGATGCGGAAGAGCATCAACTCAGTGTTGTCGTTGAGTTGAAAGCTGATCCAGTCCCATCCCCCTTGCTGCTTTTCCAGTTGGTGAGTGAAAAACTCATGGTCCATCCAGGCTGTGCCCGTTACTTGCTCGATTTTGCCAGCAATCGCCAAAGTGCCACTGGTCCTCAAACGAGTGAAAGAGATGTAGTGGGACGCGTGCCCGATCCCAGCCGATTTCTGACTGACTCCATTTTCGCCGTGAATCACCGGCGGCTTGTCGGGATGCAATAAAAGCGAAATTGCGAAACGCCCGTCATCTGCCTGCAGTGCGATATCGTCATTTCGCCATTGCACCTGCCAGTTGCCATTCCAAATTTTCTTCTGACTCTGGCTGATTCCAGCCAGTCCCGGCCCGGAGCGGTTTGTCCTTTCGGCATGGTAAAACTGGCCGCCATCGAGATCGCTCAAGGCGAGATGAGCCAGATACAAATCCCGGATATCCCAAGTTGAAGTTTTTTCGGGATCCCGATCGACCGCCTGCCGGAAAAACGTCAGTTCAATACCGAAGCGATGGCCATCCTTCGCCCTGAGATTACCCGTGTAGTACCACCATTCCGTTTGAAAGTCCGGATGATTGAAATGATCGCGCGGAAACTCGTAGTGGTAACCGGGCAGAGCGCTCTTATATTGAGCAGCCGCAAGTTGCAAACACAGAATCAGGGCGGCCAATACCAAGAGCTTATTCCTCATGGATCACCGCTAACGGATTCAGTCGCACGGCAACGCGCGCCGGATACAGTCCAGAGATGATTGTCGCGATGTAGACGACGCTCAGCGCTCCGAGAATCACGGTAACCGGCCAATGAAAGCGAATCGTCCAGCCGAAAGACTGCTTGTTGATGACAAAGACGAGAATCAGCGAAAGAAAATAGCCGAGAACAAATCCGGCTAGATTGGCGAGGAACCCCAACAGTCCTGCTTCCACTAAGATGAGTTTGCGGATCTGGGAAGATGATGCTCCTAGAAAGCGCATCAATCCCAGTTCGCGCCGCCGGTCGATGACCAGGGCAACAAAAGCGCCAGCGATGCCCATGACCGCAACAAATACAGCAACCGCCTCCAATGCATAGGTAATGGCGAAGGTACGGTCGAAGATACGAATCGCTTCTGTGCGTAAATCGCGGTCCGAAAAAATAAGGATGCGATGCCCGGCCGCGATTTGCTGAATACGGCTGCGAACGGCTTCCACGCTTGCCCCTTGCGCCACAAAGACCGCCAGATTCGAGGGCGTGGGGTCAGGGAGATAGCGCAGCATGGTCTCGCGATCCATGAGGATATAGCCACGTTCACTCGCATAGTCGTAAGAGACGTCAACGATCTTGAAAGAAACTTTGTTTTCACCGAGCGCTAGTCTCAACGTATCTCCAGCCTTGACATTGTGCTTGTAAGTAAAGGGTTCGCTAACGATCACGTTGTTTTGACCGCGCAATTGCCCGAGGACAACTTCGGTTGGGCGACCCGAGAAAAAATCAGAACTGCGGTAGGGGCGAAGCACGCGAAGGTCGACCGAAGCGAGGGTCGCCGGTTTGCCGTCGTAACTAATCTCATAGGCTCGCAACCGGTCGACCGCGGAAACTCCCGGCAGTTGGCCGATTTTCTCTGCGAGATCGAGAGAGATCGTGGGGTGACGGTCTGCAGCCGGGTCGCCAGCTGGCCGCAAATAGAGGTCCGCCGGCAATTGATCATTCATCCAACTCACAACCGTCTGTCGAAAACTTCCCACCATGATTCCGACCGAAACCATCATCGCGACGGCCGTCGCCAGCGCGGCAACCAGTACGGAAGTCCTGCGCAGAGCGGCGGTCAAACTGCGCGCAGCCAGCAACGCTTCGACTCCGATCAGTTTTTTCAGAATTCCACACGTGGCCCATGAAAGAAAACTCACCAGAGCGGGCATAGCGTACCCCGAAGCGGCGATGAGCAGAATCGTAGCGACATATCCAAGAAGCGGTTTACCCCCAATGGCGGGCATGCACGCTGCCACCAGCGCCAGCAGGGCCAATATCGCACCGACCAGAAGATCGCGAAGCATATGAGTTTGCGCGATGTATTCCCGTCGTCCCTGCGCCATCGCATCCGTCGGCGACACATTCATGGCCTCACGCGCGGGGGAGAGCGCCGAAACTAAAGAGACGCCCACACCAATCAGCAGCGCCCACAATATCGAGAAGGGATCCAGTGCAATCGAACCCGGTCGACTGCTTACATACAGAGACTCGACCGTGATCGCCATCAGCTTTACCGCGCCGGAAGCCATGATTCGTCCCAGCGGCAAACCCAGCAGCGCCCCTGCGACTCCGAAACAAGCGGCTTCGCCGAGAAAGGCAATCAAGACGTCGGCCCGGCTGGCACCGACCGCTCGCACGATCCCGATTTCGGCGCGGCGCCGGACGACCGAAACCGAAATTGTGTTGTAGATTAGAAACGCTCCCACCACCAGCGCGATATAGCTGAGCAGCCTCAGATTCCAGCGGAAAGCGGCGAGCATCTTCCGGTTTTCCTCCGTGCCTGTGCCCTGTGGACGAATCTCGACTCCCGCCGGAAGAACGTGCTGCAAATCCCTTTGTGTATCCTCGATTTTTGCGCCCGGCGGAAGCTTGATCAGAATGCGATCGACGCGGCCGAAACGATTGAGAACCTGTTGCGCTCCCGCGATGTCCATGAGGATCGCGGTCTCATTACCACTCGGATCCGGGTAGCTTCCACGCACCGTACAGTTGTGCATGCGATCGTTGATCAAGAGAGAGATTCGATCGCCTGCATGAAGCTTGAGACTACTGCTAACCCATATGCTTTCGGGATCTGTCAACTGCTGGAGGAGGGAGTCGTCAGTAGTCCCAGGCGATTGAGTGGGAGATTGTTCTGCCGAATTCAGATTGACGTAGCGGCTTCCCTCTGCGATGAGATCAATACCGATCAGCGGTATCGTTTGCTGCGTCTTTTCAATAACCGCGAAATCCTCCATGCGAACCGAAATTCGCAACGCGGAAGGATACGTCGCGAGAGTCGCAACGGTAGATTCGGGGACGCCACCCGGAGCGACAACTTCCAAATCGTTGTCTCCCGCGAGCGTCTCCATCGACGAATGAAAGGAACCCGCAGCTGCGTTGCCCGCCAGACCGATCGCGAGGACCACGGCAACCCCGAACGCAACTGCAAGGACCGTGAGAACAAGGCGCACGGGCTCCCGAAAAAGCGGACGCACCATGAGGCGGTAGAAAAGCGTTAGGCGGGGCATCTTAGCGACGCGTAACCCCTTCGATGCGGCCATCGCGCATCTTGACCAAAGTGTCGCAGACCGCCGTCGCTTCCAGGCTGTGCGTCGCCATAATGGTTGCGGTTTTTTGCTCGCGCGTCAGGCGCTGCAGCAAGCTCAGAATGATCGCGCCAGTCCCCGTATCCAGATTTCCCGTCGGCTCATCCGCTAGAAGAATCCTTGGCGAGTGAACCAAAGCACGCGCGATCGCAACTCGCTGCATCTGTCCGCCAGAAAGCTGGTGCGGATATCGATTTCCCAGACCCTCAAGTTCGACCCATTGCAGGCGTTCGAGCGTTTTCTGGCGGGCATCTGGTTTTCCTGCGAGCAAAAGTGGCAATTCGATATTTTCCTGAACCGTCAGAGTATGCAACAACTGGAAAGACTGAAAGATGAAACCAACTTTGTCGCGTCGCACGCGAGTCTGCTCTTTGTCATCCAGAGAGGACGATGGCACGCCATCGAAGATGACGACGCCGCCGGTGGGAAAGTCCATCGCGCCCGCCAGGTGCAAAAGGGTCGACTTGCCGCAACCGCTGCGCCCGACTAGCGCTACAAACTCTCCCGCGTCCACCATCAGCGAGACGCCATTGAGTGCGCGAATCGTTTGACCGTCGGTCTCGTAGTGCTTACTGACGTCTTCAAGAGACAGAATTGACATGGAATGACCAGCAAGGCGACCCCTTGTTAGGGTTTCGCGCTAGCCAACTCCTTTTCGATCGCCGAGGTCACTTGTTTGGAGTCCGGCTCGATCTCAGAGCTAAAACGGGCGACTACTGCGCCGTCTGGTCCCACCAGGAACTTCGTGAAGTTCCAGCCGATTTCCCCGCCAGTTTTCGGATGCGCTGTTTTGTCGGTCAGAAACTGGTAGAGCGGCGTGATATCGGAACCTTTCACCGACACTTTCGCCATCATGGGAAACGTCACGTTGTACTTCCGCGTGCAGAAGGTCTTAATTTCCTGATTGGAACCGGGCTCCTGCGCCCCGAAGTTGTTTGCCGGAATTCCGATTATCACGAATCCTTGGCTCTTATATTTCTCGTAGACCGACTCGAGCGCTGAATATTGGGGCGTATAGCCACATCTACTGGCAACGTTCACCAGCAACACGATCTTGCCTTTGAAGTTGGAAAGCGGCGTCGGTTGACCGTCGATCGAATTGAGTGTGAAGTCATAAACTGTCTTGTCAGACGCGATCAGGCTCGTCGCGAAAAACATCGTTAACACCAAGATTATTCTCATTCGGGGTTCTCCGCTGAAGTTGGTTCGTGGATGAACCGCCTTCGCTGTCAATTCTCATGTGCACTTGGTAGATGGCAGGACCTTACAGAACGGAGCAATTATCTGCAATACTCCCATTCCAATTTAGTCGAACCGCAGCGTCAGAAAAACAGCACGTACTGCCACCCGCCGCCGATTTTCACACTGTGAAATCCGACCGTTCGAATTGTCCTCGCGTTCACATAGAGTGAAGCCGCGCCCCGCATTTCACTTTAGATCAAATCAGATTGCATCACAATCAAGTAGTAGTAAGTGAAAACCCAGGGAGGCGACAAATGGCTTCGCGACCAATCGCACCGGCAATTGCAGAGAACCTGACGATTCCACAACGGGTTGACCTCATTCTCGATCTAACACGTCGAGTTGAACTTTTGGATGAGTTGCTGAGAGCCGCCCGGGAAGCGCGAGGCGCGATGCTCGCGGATGGTTCGTTCCCAAACGAAGCCGAAGCGGCATTCGTCGTCTGAGAGAAGCGGTTTTGATCTCGGTGTGAGTTAAGAGCCGCAACTGTTTCCAACATTTGAGGAGGTTTTATGAAGAATTTAATTTGGTTTAGTGTTGCAACCATGACCCTCGCCGGATCGATGCTGGCGCAGGAATCGATGAACGACCACAGAGGCGAAACTGTTTCTCAGCAAACCGGTCTGCGGACCGTAGTCGGTTGTCTGTCCAAGACTGACGGTACGTTTGTCATCACCGGCGGCGCCCCCGGCCCCAAACAATTCCGCATCGTGGCGGGCGATGTATCGGGGCTCAAGGGCAAGATTGGCCACACCGTAAAGGTGGTTGGGATTGTCGGCAAGAACGATCCGGTTGCCAACCAAAATGGTCTTTATAACGAAGGCTCGACCACCGGGGTTGGTTACCTCACGATCGAGGCGCAGAAAATTTCGGAAGTGTACGGGAATTGCAGCGAAGCCGGCAAAGAATGGGCGGGCGATCACAAATAGTGAGCCAGGGGAATCCGCGGGCGGTCACGTGCAAACTGCTGTCACCGCACGCGCGCAATACTATTTCGAGTCAGGTTCAGGGAGAGTGACTAATGAAGATGAATCGCATAGTTTCGCGTCCTGCTCAGCCGAGTCCTCCAAGCAAGCCCTGCGCGGTTTGTGGCGAGATCATATTGTGGCGAAGAAGACTCGCCGCCAACTGGGAAGAGGTGAAGTGTTGCAGCGCTTCATGTCGTCGCTCTTTAGTTACGAAGTCGAAAACTATGCTCGACGAACGCAGAGATGTTTCTCATTGCTTCGCCATCGGGTCGGAGGCGTCTGCTGCATAAGCAAGAACCCAATGGACGGCCCAAAGTCCTACGGTGCTTTTCGGTGATGCCGCTATGAGTCCATCCTATGTGATCCTCGGAGCTTGCGGAGGAATTGGTTCTGCGGTCAGTCGTCGCCTTGCCAAGAAAGGAGCCCATCTGCTGCTCGCCGGACGCGACGAGGTACGTCTAGCGACCCTCGCGGCAGAGCTTGGGGCGGAAACATTTTGCCTCGATGCCACGAATTTGCGGCAGGTCGAATCGTGCATGACACGAGCCGCAGAATTGCACAGCACCATCGATGGCGTTGCCAATTGTGTGGGCTCTCTTCTGCTCAAGCCGGCACACCTTCTCTCCGAGGAAGAGTGGGACTCCACGGTGGCTACGAATCTAAAGTCTGCGTTTGCAGTAGTGCGTGCGGCGGCCATCACGATGGCGCCAGCCGGTGGGTCGATCGTGTTGCTCTCGAGCGCGGCGGCCCGCATCGGATTACCCAACCATGAGGCGATTTCCGCCGCCAAGGCCGGTATCGAAGGGTTGATGCTAGCCGCTTCGGCCTCTTACGCCGCAAAAAAAATTCGGTTCAACTGCGTCGCTCCGGGAATGACCCGAACTCCTCTAACGGCCAAGTTACTGCAGAGTGAAATGATGGCCAAGGCTTCTGCTGGTATGCACGCACTGGGCAGAATTGGAGAACCAAACGAAATTGCATCCGCGATCGAGTGGTTACTCGATCCTGAGCAGAACTGGGTTACCGGACAGGTGATCGGAGTAGATGGTGGGCTCTCCCGGGTTCGGTCTAGAACTTGATGAATCGATTGTCGAATCGCGTCCGCAGCCGATCTGCACTTAATTGCTCGACCGCTTACGGAACTGTGACAATCAGGGCGCTGCAGGGACTGTCGCCCGATTTGCAATACGTATGGGGCACACTGGAATCGAAGTATATGGAATCGCAGGGCTCCAACTCGTGCGCCGTGCCTCCTATCGTCACCGTTAGAGTACCGGAGACCAGATACAAGAGTTCGGCTCCCGCATGGGTGTGAGGCTTCAGCTTCTCCCTCGCGATCTTACGGAAATCCGCATAGTACGCATTGATCTTTCTGGGTGCGGCCCCATAGTCCAGAGTCTCAAAGAAATAGGACACATCGGGTGTGCCGGGTCGTTCCGGAAATTTTTGACGATCGCGTTTCTTTGCGACCGCGATCACATGCCGCTTCCGCTCGTCAGTAAAAAAATGATCCAGTCCGACATCGTAAACGGTCGCAATGCGCGCTAACGTGGGCAAGGTCGGGAAAAGCTTGCTCCGTTCAAGCTTGGAGAGCAACGCCGCGGATAAACCTGTATGGCGGCCTAATTCCACCAGGCCCAATTTCTTTCTGAGGCGCAAGGCTTTCAACTTTTCACCAATCAAATATGGCTTCAGCCATACTTGTACTGTGTCCTTCGAGGCAGCGGCCTCCGGCTTTTTGGCACCACTGTCAGCTTGGCGTCGAGTTAGATTTCCATTGCTGGCGATTCCGCGCACTGAAATCTCCTGTCTCAATAGGATAAGTAATTTTCTCTACATTCAATTACTCTTTAATAAGATGCGAGCAAAAACGAAAACGTCGCAATATCCCACCCTCGCAATGAAGCCGTCACTGAACCACGTAGCCGATCGCATGGACTTGATAAGTGGAGACCGCCCCGCCCACAAGTTCAGTTGTTTCTGCCGGAAGTATGCGTCGCGCCACAGGTGGACTATCCTGAAATCTGACGGCGGCAAGTTAGGATCGCCCACGCGGCGATCGGAAGGCGACGGTTTCATGACAGTAAATTGGCCTGGACGATGCGGCGCTCCCTCGAACGATCTGGGCGCACGTTGATGAAATCCGCGTCAACCTCCGCCAACCGATCTCTGGTTTTGTTGACCGGAGCTACAGGGTACATCGGAGGACGCCTTCTTCGAAGCCTTGAAACGGCCGGTTGGCCAGTTCGCTGCTTGGCCAGGCACCCAGAATTCCTGCGGCCACGCGTCGCCCCAAACACTGAAGTGGTGCAGGGTGACTGTCTCGACTCAGATTCGCTGGGTCCGGTGATGGCAGGAGTGGGCACGGCCTTCTACTTAGTGCATTCAATGGGCTCCTCGGGAAGGTTCGAGGAAGAAGACCGAAAAGCCGCCTTCAATTTCGCGAAGTGTTCGCAGAAGGCGGGAATAAACCGCATTATCTACTTAGGGGGGCTTGGAAACGAAGGTCCGACGTTGTCTGCCCACTTGAAGAGCCGCCAGGAAGTGGCGGATATCTTGCGTTCGTCTGGAATTCCGACAATAGAGTTTCGCGCTTCGATCGTGATTGGATCCGGCAGCCTCTCCTTTGAGATGATTCGAGCTCTGGTGCAGCGCTTGCCAGTCATGATTTGCCCGCGTTGGGTCGCGGTGAAGGCGCAACCGATCGCAGTTGAGGATGCAGTCCTCTACCTTTTGCAGGCGCTCGATCTGCCTGTCGGAGAATCGGCAGTTTTTGAAATCGGCGGCACCGACCAGGTTAGCTACGGCGACATTATGCGCGAATACGCGCGGCAATGCGGCCTACGTCGATGGACGATTTCCGTCCCGGTGCTGACGCCTCGTCTTTCCAGTTTATGGTTGGGACTCGTCACTCCGATTTACGCTCGAATTGGGCGCAAATTGATCGACAGTCTCCGCAATCCCACGTTGGTAAAGAACCCTTCGGCCCTGGAGAGATTCCCTGTCAAGCCGAGGGGCTTGCGCGAAAGTATAGCCAGGGCGCTTCACAATGAAGATCGGGAGTTCGCCGAAACTTGCTGGTCCGACGCTCTCTCGTCGGCCGGGCAGACTCCCACCTGGGGCGGTGTGCTTTTCGGTACCCGGCTCGTAGACTCCCGGGTTTTGCAAGTCTCCGCTTCTCCGGCACAAGCTTTTGCCCCGATTCGAAGAATCGGAGGAGCCAATGGCTGGTACTTTGCCGGAGTTCTGTGGTGGTTGCGCGGTTTTCTGGATCTGCTAGTGGGCGGCGTCGGCATGCGCCGCGGGCGGCGCAATGCCCAAACCCTCGTCGTGGGTGATGCGCTGGATTTCTGGCGAGTGGAAGGATTCGACGCTGATCGTCGTCTTCGTCTCTCGGCCGAAATGAAAGTGCCGGGCCGGGCGTGGCTTCAATTCGAGGTTGACCCAATCGGCACCTCCTCCGACCCCAAAGGATCGACAATTCGGCAGACGGCCATCTTCGATCCGGCTGGCCTGGCAGGCCTCGTATATTGGTATGCGCTTTTTCCCGCCCATCGCTGGATCTTTGCCGGAATGCTTCGCGCGATCGCGGTGAAGGCAGAAGCCGAAGCGCACGTCAATCCGCAAAGTGGCTGAGTTGCGTACCTCCGAGTATGAAAATGTCTTGGCGAGTCTTGATCTTCGTTCTGAGCTCGATCGAACAACAAAAGTGGCTGGCGGGAACCGTTTGCGTCGCAGCGCTTTTTTTCGTCGTTTCCACGGCTCTTGGCCAAGATTCCGACCCTCAGAAACTCGATCCCGCCGTATCGGCGATCATAAAATCGGCAGACTTGGAAGCCGATGCGACCATCCTTCGCAAAGCCTACGAACAGCTGCACCCGGGGCTCTATCGCTACAATACCAAAGCGGAGATGGATGCCAAGTTTGACGGGCTCCAACGAACCCTTTCGCGCGATCAGTCTTTGCGAGACGCTTACCTCGCCTTTTCTCTATTTGCCGCTCAGATAAAGTGCGGCCACACTTACCCGAATTTTTTTAACCAGAAGAAAGCGGTCGCGAAAATCCTTTTTGAAGGAAATAACCGAGTCCCTTTCTATTTTCGGTGGCTTGATCGCAGGATGATCGTCACCGACGACTTCAGCCTTGACCATCAGTTTCCGCGTGGTACCGAAGTGATCGCGATCAACGGCACTCCGGTTGAAGCAATCCTCGACCGACTCATGACGATTGCCCGCGCCGATGGATCGAACGATGCCAAGCGCATCGCTTACCTCGAGGTCACTGGGGACAGTTTTTACGAAGCTTTTGACATCTACTTTCCAATGTTCTTTCCCGCGACCTCTACGAGGCTGCAATTGCTTGTGCGGCGCCCGGGCGAGAAAAAGCCGCTGACGCTTAATACTCAAGCTTTAACGTTTGAGCAACGCATTGCCCCCATCAAAGCCAGAGAAGCAGGCCGCATGGGAAGCGATATTCTTTTTGAATGGAAGTTTCTGGAAGACGGTATCGCATACCTTCGTATGCCGACGTGGGCTCTCTACAACAGTAAGTGGGACTGGAAAACCTGGCTCAACTCGCGTTTGGATGAACTCGCCGATACGAACTCACCAGCTCTGGTGCTGGATCTGCGTGGCAATGAAGGCGGCAATGACATTGGAGACGAAATCCTCAAACGCCTGGTCAAAACCGACCTGACAATTTCGACGTACCGCCGCCTCGTCCGTTATCGCGAGACTCCGGTCGAACTCGGTCCTTATCTTGATACTTGGGATCCGAGCTTCAAGAACTGGGGGTCGGCTGCGACGGAAATGACGCAACCCTGGCCGACCGCCCCGCCCGTTCATTATTTCGCATTAACAAAATACGATGATGACGAAGCCGGAGGAACGGTCATCCGGCCCGTCGGCAAGCCCTTTCGCGGGCTGGTCTACGTCCTGATCGATGCGAATAACAGCTCCGCGACGTTCCAGTTTGCACGGGTAGTACAGCAAAACAAGCTCGGAACGCTCGTGGGCCAACCAACCGGGGGGAATGAACGCGGCATCAATGGCGGGGCATTCTTCTTTCTTCGAATGCCCAACTCGCAGATCGAGATAGATCTGCCTCTCATCGGAACCTTCCCGGCCTCACCTCAACCCGATTCGGGCCTCACTCCGGATGTCTTGGTCATACCGACATTGCACGACTTAATCGATCAAAAGGATGTGGAAATGGCGAAGATTAGGGAGCTTCGTGCTCAGGCAGCCCCTCGTCTCCCGAACTAGAATCAGCGATGCACACGTTCTGCTTGAATGCGCGAAGTGCGGACATCAGCGCATCGACGTCTTCGCAAGTATTCTAGAGTGCCAGCCATACGCGCACGGTGCTCTCAACTCCAAAGCGGCTCGAAATGGGCTGCCGCAATGTTTCGCTCGGTGTCCTGAGATGCGCTTGCCGTTCTTGTTCACACGCTCAGTCTGCAGGCAGTCTCTGCGCTACTGGCGATCCGGGGAAGCTCTCAGCTCGTGGGGCTGGGTTCATTGAAAAACGTGTGGCTGAACTTCGACCTCGCCTGGGCAGTTGCCTTGCTGGCAGCGGCATTCGCCACGTTATGGCTCTAGAGCGGCCGGCGCGCCTGCCTCGGAATGTTTATTGTGGCGATCGACATACTCGCTTATAATTCTACGATTCGCCCCGGAGAATCCCGGTGACATCTGGATATGGCGGCGGATCGAAGTATCAGTCATGCCTAACCACAAACTCTTTCTTCTTTCAAAATCAGTGAGCCGAAGACCGCTCTCGCGATCCTCGCAGTGCACTTGGGGTCTCTCCTGATGCGAACGGCTTGGCTCAACGCAATTGCTCTGGGTGCCGTCGCGCTCTCCATCGCCTTGGTGGTCATCAAGAATGTAAGCGGAGATGCTTCAACCCAGCTCATAAACGTCTCGTACGACCCGACCCGAGAACTTTTTCAGGACTTAAATCGCCAGTTCATCGAACAATATTTCAAAGAGACAGGCAAGAAACTGACCATCCAGCAGTCTCATGGCGGATCTTCCCGCCAGGCCCGCGCTGTGATCGACGGCGCTCCGGCTGACGTGGTTACGCTTGCACTTTCGTCCGATGTTGATGCGCTCCGCAAGCGTGGATTGATAACGGAGAATTGGGCACAGCGCTTGCCGAATAATTCGCAGCCCTTCAGCTCAACCATCGTTTTTGTAGTGCGTAAAGGAAATCCCAGAGGTATCAAAGATTGGCCCGATTTGATTCGCCCGGGCGTCTTCGTCATTACGCCGAATCCCAAGACATCAGGGAATGGAAAGCTCAGTGTCCTGGCCGCGTGGGGCTCGGTTCTCTCTCGCGGAGGCACAACAGCACAAGCGCAGCAATATCTGACGCAACTCTATGAACATGTGCCGGTGCTCGACACCGGCGCTCGCGATGCCACGAATACGTTTACCCAGGAAAAGGTCGGAGACGTCCACCTAACGTGGGAGAACGAGGCTTTGCTCGAAGCACAGGAATACAAGGGCGAAGTCGAAATCGTTTATCCACCCGTCAGTCTTCGCGCTGAGCCAAGCGTGGCCTGGGTAGACGCGAACGTGACTCGCCGCAAGACGGAGGCTTACGCAAAAGCCTATCTAGAATTCCTCTACACCGATCAGGCGCAGGAAATCATCGCTCAGCACGGTTACCGCCCAATCAACCTGGAAATCCTGAAGAAACATACCGACCGTTTGCCTGCAATCGATCTTTTCCCGATCACGATTCTCGCCAAAGATTGGGCCGATGCCCAGCAGAAGTTCTTTGCCGACAATGGCATTTTCGACGCGATTCGTTCCTCCAATAACGCTGTCTCTTCCGGATCATCGGCGGCGACACTCAAGGGAGGAATGCGGTGAAGCTGGATTATTCATGGGATAAGGGGCGCAGCGATCTGCTGGCAGGCGTCACCGTGGCGGCAATTTCTCTTCCGCAGGCGATGGCCTATGCGCTGATCGCGGGTATCGACCCGCGCTTCGGTTTGTACTCCGCAATCGTCGTCACTCTCGTAGCTTCGATCTTTGGATCATCGTCTCACCTCATTAATGGTCCTACCAACGCGATTTCGTTGGTCGTTTTTAGCGCGCTGGCATTTTTCGATCCCGACGCTCGTTTCGATGCCTATCAAGCCACTTTCTTGTTGGCAATGATGATCGGCACCATTCAGATTCTGATCGCGGTCTTCAAGCTGGGAGACCTGACCCGGTACATTTCGGAATCCGTCGTCATCGGCTTCATGGCGGGAGCCGGTGCGTTAGTCGGACTAAGTCAATTGGGAAACCTCACCGGACTTCGCGACCGCGGCACCGGACAGCAACACGTCCTCTATCGCATTTGGCTGACCTTGGCGGGCGGACACGTAAACCCGCAAGCGCTCGGAATCGGTCTGGGAACGATCATACTGGTCGTGCTTCTAAGAAAGCTGGCTCGCCAATATCATCTGCCTCAAATCGACATGCTGGTGGCACTGATCGTAGCGGCGGTAGTTGCGGCCTGGTTCGGCTGGTCCAAACCCGGCCTCGATGGCAAGACCTTTATCTCCGTCGTCGGTAGCGTCCCCCGCAGCCTTCCTCTTCCCCATGTTCCCGAGATCAAATTCTGGTGGGTCAAAGAGTTGTCGGGCAGCGCCCTGGCGATCGCCTTTCTAGGATTACTTGAGGCGCTAGCCATCGCGAAATCGATTGCAACTTACACTCGACAAACGCTCGATTACAACCGCCAATGCCTTGCTGAAGGACTGGCAAATCTTACTGGCGGATTTTTTCAGTGTCTGCCGGGTTCCGGTTCGCTGACCCGTTCCGCCATCAATTACCAGGCCGGCGCCGTGAGCCGATTCTCCGGAGTCATCGCGTCTGGCACCGTAGCTCTCGTCGTCGTCGCCTTCGCGCCCTACGCACGTTTCATCCCCAAGGCCGCGCTGGCCGGATTGCTGCTTGTTACCGCCGCCCGATTGATCGATTGGAAACGCCTGAGCTATGCTGTCCGGGCCTCTCGCTACGATGCGGGCCTGGTCTTCGTCACCGCTTTCTCTGCGGTTTTCATCAGCGTTGAATTTTCCATTCTGATTGGAGTGGCTCTCTCCTTTCTATTATTCGTCCCACGCGCCGCTTTACTTCGCTGGTCTCAGTTGGTGGTCAGCAGCGAACGCGTCGTGCGCGAACGCCTCGACGACGATCCACCCTGTTCGGCATTGTTGCTGTATGACCTGGAAGGCGAACTCTTCTTTGGCGCCGCACCGGAGCTGGACCGTTGTTTCGACGAACTTAAGCGCCGCACCACAGAAGAAAACATCCACTTCGTAGTGCTGCGCCTCAAACGAACCCGGAATCCAGACATGGTCTCGTTGGAACGCGTCGAACACTTCCTTCGTGACATGGAGAAACGACAGGTTTCGGTGCTGCTCTGCGGCGTCCGTCCTGATTTTGCGAAAGCCGCGAAGAATCTGAAGTTTGATGATTGGCTGCCGCCAGATCGTGTCTTCCGTGAAGAAGACGAGCAGTTTTCAGCGACTCTCAAAGCAGTCCGTCACGTCCACACACTGTTACGGCACAACACTTGTCCCCATTGCCACCAAAACGGCACGGCCTCAGCGGATCGGCAGGCTCAGTACTATCTGGTGTAATCGGCTCTCGCAAGCTCCCTCAGCCGCTGTTCTGCATCAGCGCGAGTCAAAGGCCGAGCTCACCGAGCCTCGGATGCTCGTCCGGCCGGCGACCAAGCGCCCAATGATATTTCCGTTCTGCTTCGCTGATGGGAAGGTCATTGATGGACGCAAACCGTGATCGCATCAGGCCATCGTCGCCAAACTCCCAATTTTCGTTCCCATACGACCGAAACCAATTCCCGGAATCATCGTGCCACTCGTAAGCGAAGCGAACAGCAATGCGGTTGTCCGTAAACGCCCAAAGTTCCTTGATCAAACGGTAATCAAGCTCTCGCGTCCACTTGCGCGTCAGAAAGGCGATAATCTCTTGTCTTCCATTCACAAATTCCGAACGGTTTCGCCACCGGGAATCAAGCGAGTACGCTAGCGCAACTTTTTCCGGATCACGCGAATTCCAACCGTCTTCGGCCAAACGGACCTTTTGAACCGCGCTGCCGCTGGTAAATGGTGGTAAAGGGGGACGATTTGTCACGCCTTGCTCCTTTCGTTGGTTAGTCGTTAGCAGTCTACTTCCCGAACAACCGCAGACGGGGTACCCGGTCAAATCAAGCGGGCTAGGTTATGCGGCCTGAGTGTGGTGGAGGCGCTTGCTTAAAGGCAGATTCTTCCAATGGAATTTCTTCCAATCGATTCTCGTGCGCACAAGCGAGAGGAGAAGCATGAAAAGGGAGATCTCGAGCAAGCCACGCGTTGCACTCGGGATCGACTCGGCACGCTTCGGCAGAATGGAAAAGCGCCCGTAAACGAATTCGATGTGGACCCAATAAACCAGCAGAGAGGTTTGTCCGAGTTGAAGAACCGGGCTGAATCCGCGCGTGGCGAGGCCCCAGCGGCACCAGGCGTAGGTGAGAAAAGAGATGATGAGGAGGAGTCCGATACGCATCATGAGGAAATTGGGGCTCGTGTGCCAGTAATCGTAAACCGCGTAGAAGTGAAGTTGCGAATGATCGAGGCGATAGGCGACAGCGATAGCGGCGGCACCGGCTACCGCAAAGAGAGCAAGAGCCTTGCTGGTGTGGGCGCGTGCAGCGTCGGAGAACAGGACAAATCCGGCGGCAAGCCCAGCGAAGGCGAAGGCTGACCACGGAAAGATCGAGAATAGCCAGGACTGGGGCGCGCCAAGGTTGTGGCATCCGTCGATATAGGACTCGAGATACCAGGGGAGCCATGTGGGACGATGACTGGTGTAAAGGGGAGGAGTCATGACCGCAATAAGAGCGGCAATGGAGAGAGCGGAAAGGACGATCGGGATTGATCCGATGGTTTTTTTTCCGGCGCTGGCAGGGGCCGAGTTTTGCTCGGCTGCGAGGGACGAATCCGTCCGTCCCCAAACGAACAACGCCAGACCGCAGAGCAAGGCCATAAGCATCATGGAGATTCCGATGATGTTGAGGATGTCTACTCGCAGGATGTCAGACCAGGGAGCCCATCCCCAGGCGATCAGGAATTCTTGCAGGCGGAAGGCGAATCCAAAGGCCAGAATTTCTGCGCCCCTGCGGAACATGGTGCGCGTGATTTCGGCGGGAGTGCGCTGCTTGCGGATGAGCTTGTCGGTAACGAGTGCAAAAGATACTCCGGCGAGAAACAGGAAGAGCGGAGCCGGAAGAGTTCCAAGAAGTTGGGATGTTTTGAGGAAATTTGTGTCGCGGGCATCGCCTCCGAGCCAGGCATCATAACAATGAGTCTGGAACATCAGGAGGCAGGCTAGGCCGCGCATCCAGTCGATCCAGGCTAGGCGTTGGGACGGCGCGATCGTCGTGGTTGCGTTCATGATGAGGATGTCTCTACTGCAGGGAGCGTGGACAATCTCCACCCTGACGCCGATGAAGCCGACGTTGCCGAGGGCACCCTCGAGTTCGCAGCGAGATTACTGGTTATTCATGCCTCCCAGGATTGTGCCAACAATCCCTCCGACTACGCCTCCCTTGGCGGCTTCGTTGGAACGGTTCGGCATGTATTCCATAAGTTTGTGAGCGAGCCTGGCAATGGGCAGGGTTTGGAGCCATATGCGGCCCGGCCCAGTCAGGGCGGCCAGAAATAGGCCGTCACCGCCGAAGACGATGTTCTTGATTCCCGGCATCGTGGTGATCTGGAACTGAACGCTGGATTGGAAGGCGCCGATGTGGCCGGGGTGTACGCGGAGAGTTTCTCCGGGAGCGAGGTCTTTGACGACGAGTTCGCCCGAAAGTTCAAGCCAGGCGGTGCCTTGTCCCGAAAGGTGCTGGAGGATGAAACCGTCACCGCCGAAGATGCCGGCCCCGAGGGACTGCTGGAATCCAATTCCGATCTGGATGTTGGGAGTGGCGCAGAGGAACCCATGGCGGTGAATCATGTATTCGCGGCCGGGGCCGACTTCGACGGGAACGATGTGTCCGGGAAGCTTGGTGGCGAAGGCGATTTCGCCTCGCTGGCCCATGGCGCGGTATTCGGTCATAAAGAGAGTACCGCCGCCAGCGACGCGCTTGATGGCGCCGAAGATTCCGCCGCCGCCCGCGAACTGGGTGTGGGTGGTCAGTTGGATGGAACTGGCCATCCAGGAAAGCTCTCCCGCCTCGGAGATGACGGACTCGTTGGGCTCGAGGATGAATTCGAGGACGGGCATGGTCGTCCCGACAATGCTGCTTTGCATGATGTCTCCTTAAAGAGTGCTTAAGAAAGCGCAGAAACATCGTACATGCAATAGCAGAACTTTTGTGACACTTTGGGACGAACAAGAGGAAGGACTTGAACCATGAAGACCACTGAGCTTCACGAACGAGGGCTGAGAAAGATCCCGAGTGCGGGATGGACGCGCGCGCACGTCCGTCTCTCCCCCTCATCGGAACGCGATTTCTTATTTCTTGTTGGCGGCTTTGATTTGTTGTACCAGGATGTCGATCTCTTCGGGCTTGAGTTTGTCGGCGTACTTCGGCATGCGTCCCTTGCCGTCGTTGATGATCTTGGTTAGGTCCTCGGCTGAAGCTGCGGCGACTTTTTCGGAGACGAGCGCGGGGCCTCCGAAGTGGCGGCCTTCGGCGGTTTTGCCATGGCACTTGGCACACTGTTTTACAAAAACGGGATTGCTGGTAAGCGAGGCGTCCGAGGGCGGCTGGGCTCGCAGGACGACCGGAGCCGCGAACGCGGTAACGATGAGCACCAGAACTCGAGCGATGCGGCGCGCCAACCGCTTCGGAAATGTATTCACTGGAACCTCATTAGGATCTGGCAGCAGTTAGCTTGAATGCTAGCAGAGGCGTGGCAAAATGGTCGAGCGAGCCCCAGTAAAGCCAGGACTGGTCGGTAAGGCGAGACGAAAACGAGCCAGCGCCCCTGGGCACTCCCCCTGCGGCCACAATCCCCCAGTGGCTCTGCGCGCGTCACAATCCCCCGTAGAACTTCAGCCTGTAACAGAAGTTTCACTCTATCTTCATGGGCGATTAATAAAGCCGTAATGATTGACACCTATTATCGCTGCTCGTAGGCACACCCTTACTCTCAACTGCTTTCCACCTCAATCTCCCACAGCCGGCAAGACTGTGGAACGAAAATTCCAAGGAGGACCATAGTGTTCATTTCACGAAAAACGGATCGAAATCATTCTCTAAGTCGGCCACTTATCAATTGTCTGCAACCGTTCGCCATCCTGGCAATGGCAGCGGCGTTGAGCGTTTTGGCGCTCGCGCAGTCTCAGGAGTTCCCAACCTACACACCCGGCGAGAACCAGAACGCGACCACCGGCCCGAGCTACTCGGCACCCTTATCCAACCCATGGGTTGTCAGCGATGGCACGATCATCACCCCTGCTGGCACGCAAGTCTACCTCGGCATTAGGACCCGGGCCAAGGCCATCGCGTTGAACCCGAATACCAGCACGCACACCGCTGCTGTGCTGCAGATGGGCGCCCCACAAGGCGTTACCGTTTTTAACACCCAGACGGGTGCTGTGGTGCAGAACTACAATCCACCGCTCGGCAACAACAGCGGCAGTTCCCTCGGCATCACCTATACGCCGAATGGCTTGTACCTCCTGTTTAGCCAGGACGGCGGCTACGGTCCAGCCTACGTTGCCATCGCCAACGTCGATCCGGTCGCGGGCACGCTCTCAAACTTCTCCCAGGTCAGCGTTCCACTGGACGCCGACGGCGGCGGAAATTTAACCAACGTTACCTGCTATCCGTGGGTCGCTCCTTATAACACGGCCAAGGCGCCCCCATCGGGCAGCCCTCCGGGGACAACTGGCAGCATTGAAATCCCCTGCGGCCAGACCGTCTCACTTGTGTCAGATGGTGCGCCGACTTCCTATCCGATGGGCATCGCGATCACGCCGAACGGCCAAACTGCTTACGTGGTGCTGGACAACAACGACACGATCGCCAGTATCAACCTGACGGGAACCCCAGTGGAAGGTCCGGAGATCCGTGTTGGCCAGGTCCCGAACAACATTCTGATCAACAGCGCCGGCACTTACGCCTACGTTGCCAACGAAGCCGGAAAGGCTCCTAACGCGAACAGCTTCCAGGAATATTCGAACGGCACGCCCGTCATCGCCGAATATCCGACCGGCTCGACGACCAATGGCACCATTTCCGTCGTGAACCTGGCGACCTCCAAAGTCACGAAGACCATCACGGTCGGTCTGCACCCGACGGGTCTGGCCTTCTGGACCAGTGGGTCGACCACCTACCTGTTGGTCACCAATGCCTATGACGACACCATCTCGTTGATCAACACCAGCACCAATACGGTGGCTTCGACGATCAGTCTCGATCCGTTCTTGAGCAGCCTGGGGGTCACAGTGCCCAAAGGACTCGTCACTGTCGTAGGGCCAAACTCGATCACGGTCGATAATTCAAATAATGCATATGTGGCGCTCTACAACGCCAATGCCGTTGCCGTAATCGACCTGAACCTCCAAATTGTTTCGGGCCTGATCCCGACCGGCTATGCGCCGAGCTCCGTGGTGTTCGACGCGACTGACGGTGAGCTGCTCGTTGCCAACGACAAAGGCCTTGGCACCGACGGCTACGCTGTCGCACCGCCTCCAACCAATACCTTCGAAAACTCGTACACAAAAGAATTCACCGTGTCCGACTTTGAAACCCACCAGGACCTCGGCACCGTGAGCCTCATTCCCATAGCGGGCTTGAACCTGTCGGCGTTGACAACGCAGGTTATATACAACAACCACTGGGATCTCACGCAAAATATCCAGTCTGCCTCCGGTGGCAAATCGACTACTCCGCCGGTCGCAATCCCGGCCAAGATCGGCGCTCCTTCGCTGATCAAGCACGTTTTCCTGATCATCCGTGAAAACCGCACCTACGATCAGATCCTGGGCGATGTGACCGCCGGCAACGGCGATCCTTCCCTGGCAGTCTTCGGCGATAACTCACCCCTGGCCGGCAACGCGACCTACGACCCCGCGGGTTATACGGTCATAACGCCAAATGCGCACGCGCTCGTGCAGCGCTTCCCGCTGCTGGACAACTTCTACGACCCCAGCCGCCAGTCGGCGGACGGTCACAACTGGATCACGCAGGCCCTGGCTCCTTACTCCGACGACATCCAGTCGCCGGACTGGCTCCGCGATTACCCCTCCAACGGCGGCGATGCAATTGCCTACCAGAAGGCTGGCCACCTGTGGGATCAGGCAGCAAAGTACCACGTCTCGTTTAAGAACTACGGCGAGTACATCGAGTACAACTCGTTCTTACAACCCAACGGGTCGACTGCCGAACCACTGTGGATCGACTTCTACAACGACCTCACCTGTTACGAGTCTGGCAACGAGCCCCAGCTCTATAATGTCAACACGGTCGCCTCGCACTCGCCACTGCCGAACCTGATCAACGCAACCTACCAAACCTACCCACAATTCGACTTGGGTATCCCCGACCAGTTCCGCTTCGATATCTGGAATCAGGATTTCCAGAATGACGTCGCCGCCGGTACGGTGCCCCAGTTGGAGTTCATGTGGATCAGCTCCGACCACACTGGCGGCCCGCCACAAGCGATCGCCATGCAGGCCGACAACGACTTGGCCCTTGGCCGCTTTGTCGAAGCCATCAGCCACAGCCCGATTTGGTCCTCTTCGGCGATCTTCGTCGAGGAAGACGACGCGCAGACTGGCGTCGACCACGTCGATGGTCATCGCAGCCCTGGCTACGTCATCAGCCCCTACGTCATCCAGAGTACGGGCGGTTCGACTTATGTAGACAGCACCTTCTACACGCAAGTCAACCTCACGCGCACAATTGAGCAGATTCTCGGCATCGAGCCTATGAACCATTCCGATCTCGTGGCCTCGCCGATGAGTACGCTCTTCATCAATAACCCACCGGCAAGCAACTTCAACCCGTGGACACACGTGGCGCCGGGTACGCCGCTGACCTACGGCGTTAGCCAGACTCCAACTCAGACCCTCCCGCCCTCGTGTTCTCAGGACGCGGTCAAGAGTCAGTCCAAGGTGCACTCCATGCGGACCGAGAGCCCTGCGGTTAAGGCTCTGCGGGCTGGATGGATGGCAAAGAAGACCGAGCTCTTCGCTGGCAAATACCAAAAGCCAGACTCCGAAGATCCCGACACTGTTAACCACCTCAACTGGTACGAAGCCACGGGCTTTACTCGCCCCTACCCCGGCGAGAATAAGGTTCGCCCCGCAAGCGACTTCAACAACGCGGCACCCACCAAGGTTGACGACGACGACTAGGATCGCATCACTAGACGACGTCTAAACGAAGCCACCCTCTCCCTGATGACAGGGGAGAGGGTTTTTTATTCTTATCTCACGACCACAGCCTCTACCGGCCCAAAACTCCCACTCCCTTGTGCATGCTAAGGCCTCGCCTTCGTCCCGCGGCAGTCCCAGAGCACCTCAATCAGCAGAAATTCAGCAAAACACACGCTCCGAAACCCGCCATGGATGCGGCAAAGGTTTCCCGTTTTTTAGCCTGTTGACCTCTGACTTATTCTGGAATCGTGTCATATACGGTCGCTGTTCGGAACACTCATAATACGAACACAGACGCAACGCGGGGTGCGCCCGAGCGAGCATGAAGCAATCCGATCTCCGCGGTGAACTCGAGAGGCTGCACTCGGCGAGCTTTGGCTGGGCGTTGTGGTGCTGCGATCACCAACGGGATGAGGCCCAGGAAGTCTTGCAAACGGCGTATCTGAAAGTGATCGACCAGCGGGCAAGTTTCGACGAGAATTCCAGCCTGCGCACTTGGTTTTTTGGCGTGATCCGGCGCACCGCGGCCGAGCGACGACGGCGGCAATGGGTGCGCGGGCAGTTGCTAGAACGGTGGTGGACGCGAGAGCCGGCGGTGATGTCTGCGCCCAATCCGGAAATGTGTGCGAGCCTCTCGCAAAGCAGCCAGACCCTGCTGCAGGCGCTCAGAACACTGCCGAAGCGGCAACGAGAGGTGCTGCACCTCGTTTTCTATCAAGATCTCACGGTCGAAGAAGCGGCGCGCGTGCTAAAAATCTCGTTGGGAACGGCGCGGACGCACTTTCAGCGGGGCAAGCATAAGCTGCGCACAATCCTCACCTGTGCAGAGGGACAACATGCGGGACGATAAGAACAACGCTGATACTCAGGATCAGGATAAGGACCTGCGGGGACGGTTTGCCGCCTTGCGGAGCGAGGAGGCGGCCCACTCTCCCCAATTTGCACTCCCCGAGTCCGGGAAGATTCACCCACAACTTTGGCGGTGGGGATATATACGCTTAACCACGGCCGCTTGTGTAGTAGCGATGGCCGTCGTTATAGGACTGCGGCTCGTCCCGCGGAAACCGCAGCGGAATACAACGTCCGTAGCCTCGCTCACCGAATGGAAGGCTCCTACGGATTTCCTGTTGGAAACTCCGGGAAGAGAACTGCTGCAGACCGTACCCGTTATCGGCGCGTGGCCAGACTCCAGCACGATCTCAGATCCCGGGAGGAAGCGTCAGCAAGGGAAGCAAGTCAATTCGCAGGCTAGAAAAAGAGCTTTGCCCTGAAGAAAACTTGATCCGAAGAAAGTTTCACTCCAAGGAGGAACACACTTGAAATCATATCTGGTGATACTAGTGCTCGCAGTATTTGTCGGGATGTCTGGCGGAGGGTTTGGCATGGCCGCTTGGGCCCAGGATGGCAAGCCCGCCGACGATCCCATCGCGCAGAACCTGTTCCCTCCCGAACTGGTCATGAAGTACCGCCAGGAAATCAACCTCGATGAGGGGCAATCGAAAGCAATCAAGGAAGCGATTCAAAAAGCACAGGCCAAGTTTCTCGACTTGCAGTGGGACACCCAGTCGGAGACGGAAAAACTGGTGCAGTTGCTGAAAGCCCGGCCCGTCGATGAAAGCGCCGTGCTGGCGCAAGTGGACCAGGTGCTGAACCGGGAGCGCGAAATCAAGAGAGCGCAAATCTCGTTGCTGGTCCGCATCAAGAATCAACTCAACGAGACGCAGCAGAACAAGCTGATGGAACTCCGGCACAACCCGTAGCCGCAGGAATGCTCAGGGGTGGCAGAGAGTGGCAAGGAGAAAATTATGCTGATTTCGCCCATCGCAGAAATGTTAAGGAAACTCGCACGCCGCACGGCTCGTGTTTTCTGCCATGACTCGATCCTGCTGCTCACCGTTTGCGCCATTTCGACCTTGGGTTCAGCCGCTCAAGTCGCGCGTCCGGGCGTTCCTTACGGCAGCTGTCCTGCCTCCGGCTTCACCTCCTCCTCCGAAAGCCTCACCCTCAAAGGCAATTGCAACATTGCTGGTGACGTCAATCTTTCCGGATCGGCCGCCCTGACCATGACGCGCGGCATACTCTCCATCGAAGGCAACGTTACGCTGGCGGGTGACGCAAAACTGGAGGTAACGGACGGCGTCCTGGGCTTTCCGCAGACCAACTACAGCCAATACTCGGTCACGCTCAATGCGAATTCAAGTTTGACTTTCAAGAATTCCCAGTGGGTCACGAATGCCACCCAGCAAAATAATTTCTCGATGCTGCTGGCCGCCAATGACTCTTCTGTAGTCAATTTTGACGGCTCCGGCCTGGATACAAGCAGCGGCAGTTGGCTGCTCGGCAGTTTTGCGAATCAATCGCGGCTGAACGTATTGGGCTCCGTAAACCTGCCCACGGAAATCTATCCTTCGGGCGCTGCCCGGATTTCAATTACGCAGGAGTCGAGTGTTTCGGCCGTTTGGCTTGATTTTCCTCCCGGCAGCAGTGGCACGGTGAATGTTCCAGCGTTGGATGCGCAGGGGAACTTTGATTTCAAGTTCGGACCCGGCCGCGGAATCGCCTACTCGGTAATAATCTCCTCGAGCAGCACACGGCTCGGCTTGAATTCACATCCCAACTCGACGCTGATCGTCAACGGACACGGCCAGCAAGGCACAAACGACGCCAGCGTGGTCTTCGGCTACTACGTGGAAAATTCCGCCGGCCCCGTCAGCATCAACGGTCTCACCGTGGATGGCGACATCACCGAGCAGTTTACCGACCAAGGGCGCAACCTGCTGCTGAATCATGTCAACCTCGGCCCCTTTTCATGGCAGGTCTATGTCAGCGAAAGTCATAATTTCCCCGTCTCTATTACGAATTCGAAAATCAATGAACTCGGCGTCTTGAACAATGGTGTGGCCTCTCTTTCGAATTCCGTCCTGCAATTGGCGGTGACGGAAGCGGCCGGCACGGGCGCGAGCCTCAATATCGATAACACGCAGATTTGGTCGCAGAGCATCCTTGCCGAGGACAGTGCTCAACTGAGGATCACGAACAGCCAATTGCACGGGAATTTCATCAGCGCGTCCGGCCCGGGCACAAGTATTGTTCTCGATAACGTGGGAGAAAGCCGCAATGGCGTTCCGCCTCAAAGCTGCGCTCCAGTCGACGGCGTTCCCCCGAACCAGGATGGCGTCCCATTGTGTAATCCTTTCAACCCGCTTTATCAATGTTCCCAGGTAACTCCGCCCACCGGAGGCGCAACCATCACGGCGACGCCTCCACTCACGTGCCCGCCGGACTAGAGTCTCGAAACTGGGGTCCTGCAATCGCGTCTGGCAATCGAGTCGGGGATATTGTCTTTGTCCCTTTGCGGCGGACGTGCGCCTGCGACTCCTATCACCCGTTCACTTTGGAGGTTTTTCTATGCTTGAGATACAACGATTGACTCGCACAAACAACTGCGCCGGTTCCCGCACTGCGTTTTGGCGGCACTTGCTCCCGATGTTTGCCACCATTCTGCTCGTGCCCTTTTGTAATGCAGGCTCCTCTACGGGAAGCCAGCCGGTCACTCACTTTCCGTCCTCGGCAGCCATCTGGTTCCATCCCTTGCCATCGGCCTCGGCTTGGCCGGGTGGAAATCCGATGGGTGGCTCTGTCGACTTCCTGGAGTTATTCCAGGCGAACCCACCGTGGCCGCGCGCCCTCGCGAGGACGCAAGTATTCGGCCTCTATGCCGGATGGATCGTCGACGCCACCGATCAGGAGTTAGAACAGGTGATGACATTTCTCAATGCGCACGATATGGGCATCGAGATCGAGGCTCCCGCGCTGCAGGCGCTCGAGAACTGCGGCACGGGCGTGGAAGGCTATGTTCCCTATGGCCAGTCGGTGCAGCAATTCACCCTCGCCTACCTGCAACGGTTGCAAGCGTTCAACGCGCCAGTGCGCTTCATCAAGGTCGACGAGCCGTTTTGGTTTGGCAGCGTAACCAACGATCCGGCCTCCTGTCATTTCCCCGTATCCCAGGTCGCGATTGAAGTTGGGCAATATACACAGCTGGTGAAGTCGGTTTATCCCAACGCGGCCGTTGGCGATGTCGAGCCCGTCATCCCACTCTTGTATAAGCCCAACGTGGTGGTCGCGCTGCAACAGTGGCACGTCATCTACCAGAAAGTGACCGGCGCGCCCTTCCCATTCTTCGTCGCAGACAGTGACTTCAGCAATCCAATGTGGCCGCAACTGGACAAGCAGTTGGAAAATGTCACGCGCCAGAGCGGGATGGCTTTCGGCATCATCTATATCGGCGATCTGCAGGATGTTTCCGATGTGGAGTGGACTCGCAAAGCGGTCGCGCGCTTTGAGCTCTATCAAGGTACAAACGGAGGACGGCCGGACTTCGTACTCTTTCAATCCTGGGAGCCGTTTCCAGAATTTTGCCTGCCTGAGACCGATCCCACGAGCTTTACCGGTGTCCTTGATTCCTATATCCAAGCTACGGATTGACACACGACCGCGATAGGGGCTTTAACTGTTTTTATGGAATGAGAGGGGAAGCTTTCAAGTGTGTGGACCCTCCGGGTGGCGCGCCCGTGCAAGGCGAAAATCCCCGGAGGTCCCACATTGCAAATGCCATTTCCAACGGCGATGTCGCGTCGGGAAATAAGGCCACGATTAGACCGGACTTCACGCCAGATTATTCAGCGACCGACGACCGTGTTTACTTGGCATCTCCCGGAAGCCTATATAATCGGCCCTACCGATGGCCTTAACCTCTGGCAAAAAACTTGGTCCCTACGAGATTATCGCGCCACTCGGCACCGGCGGGATGGGTGAGGTTTACCAGGCGCGGGATACTCCCCTTGAGCGTAGTATCGCCATCAAAATCCTTCCAGTGCATTTCGCAGACGATGCCGCGCGCCGTCAGCGCTTCGAGCGCGAGGCCAAAGCGATCTCCAGCTTGAACCATCCGCACATCTGCACCCTTTACGACATTGGCCGGCAAAAGGCGTTGACTACATCGTCATCGAGTTCGTAGAGGCCTTGAGTCTGCACGCGGCTGGAAAAAGGGCCGCTGCCCACCGCCGAGGCTGGAGTAAGGCGTCCAGCTTTCGAGTGCTCTCGACAAGGCTCACCGCAGCGTCGTCACGCATCGCGACCTCAAGCCCGCGACGCAAGAGCGGCTTGCTCTCTAGCTGGCCCCGGAGCGTGAAAAGATTCGACCACTTCAGGAAATCGTCCCTTTTTCACAGGCTTCAATGATGTGACTCAGGCCGATCCGCGTCTTATTCTTTCAACTCTAACGTCTGGTCGGCGGTAATCTCGTTTGTGGAGTTTGACCCGGGCAGCTTCCGCTTTCTGACAAAACACCATTCGCCACGTCGCAAAATCCCCATTCCTGAGTGGTGAGTCCAGCGATAGCCGTCGGGCCGGCCTGTTAGCCTTTGCCGCTCGACAGTTGGGAGATCAAAACCCAAGGGGCGCTAGCAGAGCTCACCGACCGTACGCTCTCATAAACGTGTCGATTGCCAACGCTATCCTATTTTCGCTTTCCTTTCTGGACAGGCTGGGAGAGAGTCCCAAAAGAGTGCGCCGAGATCGCTCACCGGTCGCCATGTGAACCAACTGTTCAGCGGCGATCGAGGCGTTCGCACGGCGAAGCTCACCTGCGTGCATCCGTTGGAGAAGGAACTTCTCTAACATGGCGTGGGATTTTTGTGGGCCCTCCTCATCGAAGACCTCTGCCAGCCTTGGGAAGCGCTCCGTCTCCGCTTGAAGAACGCGAACCAGCCTCACTGCTTCGTCGTCGTGGAGCACATCCGCCAGACGCTGGAGGAAGAGTGTGAGCGCTTCCCTGACCGGAGCATCGGCCTCCAAAGCGGCAACAAAGCCTTGAAAGATCGTTTTGTTTACGCGCAGAATGATCGCCTCGAACAGGGCCTCCTTGTTGCCGAAGTGCTTATAAAAGGTGATCTTCCCGGCCTTGGCCCGAACGGCTATTTCATCGATGGTTGAGGCGGAATAGCCCTTTTCGAGAAAGACCTCGGTGGCAGCGTTCAGAAGGCGATCAGTGAGTTGATCTTCGGTCGCATGGGGCGGGATCGTCGGAGCCGGCGGACCTGACCTCGAAGCGGATGCATCGCTTCCGCTTACTCGTTTTTTTCGCATCGTCATAGCACGGCTTCTTCGTCTCGTCAAAGAGAACCAGTGTAAGCCAATCACCGGCATCCAAGTGCTGGCGAACTAACAATCACGCTCATGCATGATGCACTTCGGTTCCTGCCGGAGTTTAACGCTTCATTTTAGTCGCGCGGTTTGGCAGGTCACAGGTCACATACCTGGTTTTCGATCCTCATTTCAAAACTACGCAACTTTTGAATCCATCGGCTCGATCCTGTATCTAAACTGTACGGTTTAGTTTACTACGAGGAACGACATGAGTCACATCGATACACAACCCTGGGTGCCGAAGCACAATCCATGGCTCATTGCCATCACGGTCAGCTTGGCAACGTTCATGGAGGTCCTCGACACCTCCGTCGCAAACGTCGCGTTGCCCCACATCGCAGGTTCGTTCGGCGCGAGCCAGGACGAATCTACATGGGTCTTGACCTCGTATCTCGTCTCGAACGCAGTGATTCTTCCGCTCGCCGCCTATCTGTCGACCCTGATGGGACGCAAGCGGTTTTATATGACTTGTGTTGGGCTCTTCGGGATCAGTTCTCTTCTCTGCGGACTTGCGCCAACTTTACCGCTGCTGCTGTTCTTCCGTGTTCTACAGGGCCTCGGCGGGGGCGGACTTGGTCCGTCGGAGCAATCCATCCTCGCGGACACCTTTCCTCCCGCCAAGCGTGGGCAAGCCTTTGCGCTTTATGGCTTGGCAATCGTGATGGCTCCCACCCTGGGGCCGACAGTTGGCGGTTGGATTACGGACAACTTTGATTGGCGGTGGATCTTTTTCATCAACCTTCCAGTCGTTGCTTTCTCGCTCTATCTCACCAACCGGCTGGTCGAAGATACTCCTACCATCAAGCGGGAGGTCCAGGAGGCCCGGCGCGGCCATTTCCGCATCGACTACATCGGATTCAGTCTTCTTGCCCTGACCTTCGGGTGCCTCGAAGTCGTCCTCGACAAGGGACAGGAGGACGACTGGTTCGGTTCTCCCTTCATCGTCGCCTTCATAACAATCTCGGTGGTATCTTTCATCTCGGTCATCTTCTGGGAACTATGGATGGCGCGCAAGAAGCAACGGCCGATCCTCGACCTGACCCTGTTCAAGAATCGCACCTTTGCACTCTCGGTTGGCATGATGTTCGTGCTTGGAGCGACTCTATACGGGGTCAACACGCTGCTACCGCAACTATTGCAAAACCTGATGCACTACACGGCGGAGCAATCTGGTATCACCTTATCCTCCGGCGGCCTTGCAACGTTGTTGTGTATGCCGCTTGTCGGCTTCCTTATTGGGAAAGTAGACCCTCGCAAGCTGATCGCGCTGGGTTTCATCCTGACCGCTGGCGGTCTGTTCTACATGAGCGGACTCGACCTTCAAATGAGCATGGGCTTCGCCGCGAAGATACGTTTCTTTCAATCACTTGGTATAGGCTTCCTGTTCATCCCTATCAGCACCATGTCCTATGTGGGTGTCGCGCCGGATAAGAACAACGATGTCGCGGGCATGACGAATCTGGCACGTAATATTGGCGGCTCTTGCGGTACGGCGATCTTCACCACCATGCTGGTGCGCCATGAGCAGCTCCATCAGAACGTCCTCGTCCGACATACGGTTCGCGGCAACGTGTTCTTTAACAATCGTATGAACCAACTGGTTCAGTCCCACGGCGCGCACGGGGCTTTGCAGCAGATGTACCAGAGTGTTCAGCACCAGGCGAGTCTTCTCTCCTACCTGGACATTATTTACTTCTTTGCTTTCGCTTGCGCCATCATGATTCCCGTCGCCTTCCTGATGAAGAAGGCACCAGCTGGCGGCGGCGAAGTGGTCATGCACTAAAGAGAGGAATTTCTATGAACAACACGTATCGTCAGACCGTCCCACTCATTCGTTTGCCACTACTCTTGCTGGGAGTCGCTGCCTGCGGTCTCATCCCGGTGGTCACGCTCGCACAGCAGTCACAGTCGCAGAGCCCGAAAGCGCAGCAGGTTCAGCTCTCGGGACTTCCCCAAGGCAATAACTCCGCGTCGCTGGAGCAGTCTGCTTCGCAGAGTACAACCTCGAGCGTCAACACCATCAATACTACCGTCCAGGTGCAGGGAGCCTACCAGGGAAGCGTTCCTGGACCTGTGCCGGGGGATGGACCCATCTCTCTTACCTTCGCGGAGGCGATTCAGCGAGGCCTGCTATACAACCTCGGCGCACTGGACTCGTCGGCTTCGTTGAAGCAGGCTCGTGCGCAGCGGTTGAGCGCGCTTAGCCAGATGTTGCCGAACATCTACGCGACCATCTCGGAGAGCGGTGCAAAAACCGATCTGCAAACGATTGGCTTGAGCAGCGGTGCCTTGGGCGGAGCCGCGTTACCCACGGTCGTGGGCCCTTACCACTACTACAGCGCACAGGCGAATCTGTCCGAAGAATTCAGCCTTACCGCGCTGCACAACTTGCGCTCCGCGGACGATGCGCATCAGGCGGCGTTGATGAACGATCGCGACGCCCGTGAGATGGTCGTCCTGGCCGTGAGCGGATCGTACCTGCGCGTGCTGGCGACGCAGGCCCTCGTCGTGTCTCAAGAGGCGCAGGTGAAGTACGCGGAGGTCTCGTACAAGCAGGCGCAAGATCAGATGGAGGCTGGCACTAAAGCACAAATCGACGCCAACCGCAGCCTTGTCGAACTGCAATCGCAGCAACAGAGACTCACGTCGGATAAGGCTCAGTTGACGAAGGAACAGATGTCGCTGGCGCGCGTCATCGGCCTGCCCTTGGACCGGCAGCTCCTTCTCTCGGAGAGGCTTCCGACCTCGGCGCCGGAGGTTCCAGCGAGCGACCTGGCGTTGAAGGCGGGGCTGGATCATCGCGCCGACCTGCAAGCGGCGGGCCTGCAAGTGAAGGCGGCGATGCAGGCTCTGCGCGCTTCCAGGTCAGAGTATCTGCCATCCTTCTCCGTCAATGGGAGTTTCGGCTTGGAGGGCGTAAATCCCGATAAGGGGGCCAACGTCTTTCAGGCGACCGCGACCTTGAATATTCCTATCTGGTCGAGCGGCCGGGTACGGTCGGACGTTCAGCAGGCAGACGCCGCCGTGAGCCAGCGCAAGGCAGAGCTTGAGGATAAGAAGGGCGTTGTCGAACACGACGTACGTACGGCGCTGTTGGATTTAGGCGTCGCCGCAGAGCAGGTAAAGGTTGCGGAGAGTAACCGCCAACTCGCGCTGAGCACGCTGAAGCAATCCCAGGACCGATTTGTCGCTGGAGTCACGACCTCGGTTGAAGTTGTCCAGTCGCAGGAGAGTCTGGGTTCGGCAGAACTGGATTACATCAACGGGCTCTTCTCGCTCAACGTTGGTCGAATCAATCTTGCCCGTGCAACCGGGCAGGCTGAGACCACTGTTCCCACCCTTATTCAGTAACTCAAAATCTACACGGAGAGGAATTCTATTATGCCGACACAAACGGAAGAGATCGAAGATCAACAGCATCAGGACAGCACGGAGGACCCCAATCCTCTCGCCGATCCGGCCAAGAAGCGGACGAAGATGTTCGGCATCGCGCTGATCGCACTCGTTGTCCTCGTCGGATGCGTCGGCTGGTACCTATATGCTGGCACCTACGAATCGACGGATGATGCGCAGGTAGACGCTCATCTGAATCCTATTGCCGCTCGTGTGCAAGGAACAGTGACCACGGTGTACGTCGAGGACAACCAGGCGGTGCAGGCTGGGCAGCCTCTCGTGGACCTCGATCCGAAGGATGAGGAAGTGGCACTTGCCCAGGCGCAGGCCAACTACGATCAGGCCGTCGCGCAGCTCGCTGCACAGAACCCCAACGTGCCGATCACACAGGCGACGAACGTCAGCGACATCGCGTCGCAGCAGGCCGAGGTACAGAATGCGGAAGCTGCGCTGAGTGCAGCAAACAGCGACTACGAGAGTGCCATTGCCAAGCAGCGTCAAGCCGAGGCGAGCAATCAGAAGAGCCAATCCGATCTAGTCCGCTATAAGGAGTTGCTCGACAAACAGGAGATTGCCAACTCCGACTACGACCAGTACTTGTCGACGGCACGGTCACAACAAGCTGCCGTGAATGCGGCTGCGGCCTCCGCGGACTCGTACAAGAAGGTCATTCAGCAACGCCAGGCGCAGTTGATCCAGCAACGTGCGAAGTATCAGCAGA
>Ga0302319_10002035_pt1 | contig 44301 bp, 39 predicted proteins | sample Bog_T0_2_FD_203319 | JGI IMG/M metagenome (GOLD analysis project Ga0302319, IMG submission 203319) | Peat permafrost microbial communities from Stordalen Mire near Abisko, Sweden - Bog_T0_2 | ecosystem: Environmental > Terrestrial > Soil > Wetlands > Peat | place: Sweden: Abisko, Stordalen Mire...
CGGGAAGGACGGCGATGTGGTGATGACGGTGTTCACGTAGGGTGCGCTATTGAAAGCATTGGCACTGGCCCCATAACCGGTGTCGTAGAAAATGCCGAAACCGCCGCGCACGAGCGTGATGTGATTGCCATCGCCGTGGAGCTGGTAGGCGAGCCCGAACCGGGGCGCGAAATTGAACCAGCCGGTCGAGTACAGCTTATTGGAGGAACTCAGATTGTAGGAAGAGTCGAGTCCCATCAACGATGGGCCGCTGCGGGCGAACGGCGCCGGGTTGACGTCCCAACGGAAACCGTAGGTCAGCGTCAGCCGGCTGGTCTTCCTCCAACTGTCCTGCATGTAGAAGGCGTAGTTCAGGTACAACGGGTAGCGGTCGGTAATGTTCGAGCTGGTGACGTAGGTGGTCGCCGTGCCGGTCAACAAGCCGCCGTTGGTGCCGTTCAAACCATCGAAACTGACATCCTCGCTGTAGGGCTGGTAACGGTAGGTCGGCATGAGCGCGCGAACATCGGCCCCGGCTTTGTACTGGTGACCGCCATCGGAAACCGACTGTGTGAAGACCAGGTTCGCCTGGTTCTGAGCGTTGTCGCTGCTCTGGCCTTTGGAATAACCGCCGACGCCGATCGCCTGGAGGGAATAGGTTCCAGTGCTGGAGTCCACGCCTGTCGGGAAAATCAGCGCATCCGGCAGCACCGTCGCTCCGCCGAACGTATCCATGGTCGAACTCATCCGCGACAGCGTGCGCGAGACGTTTAAGCGGACGTCGTTCACAAAATCGTCCTTGGAGATGACGGTGATGGCGGCGGTCATCGACTGCGAGGAGGAGGTATAGCGCTCCAGGCTGTTGGAGCTGGAGTCGGGGCCGCCGCGACTGGTGTTGTCGGAGGGAGTGTAGCTGTAGCGGAGGAAACCGCTGGTGCGGTCGGAGATCACGTGGTCCACTCGAATGCTGGTGGCCTCGGTTGTGGAGGGCGTCGAGTAGACGCTCAAAAACTGCCCGGCGCCGTTGCCAAGATCGGGGCCGTTGGGGATCGGAAAGGCGTTCAGATACGGCTGCAAGGCCGGCCCCGCGAACTTGCGGCTGGCGAGATCGGGCACGATGTCGAGGGCCGTTCGCGGCTGGGTCAGGTGCAGGTCTTCGAACGAGGCGAAGAAGAACGTCTTGTTCTGCTGGATGGGCCCGCCGAGCGTGCCGCCGTAGTCCGTCATCCGCATCTTACCGCGGGCCAGCCCATAGCTGTTGGCAAACCAGTCGTTCGAATTGAAGCGGTCGTTGCGGTACATGCCGTAGGCCGAACCATGGAAATAATTGGAGCCGCTGCGGCTCGCCACCGAGACCTGCGCGCCCGGAGAGCGGCCGAATTCAGGCGCAAAAGTGGAGGTCTGAATACGGAACTCCTGCATTGCTTCGAGCGAGATCAGGTTGTAGGTGTTGCCGGCGGCGGTGGTGGCCAGGGATGTGCCCGCGTTGCCCATGCCGCCCGCCCCGAACAGACCGGTGGCCACGCTGGGAGCGACACCGGCATTGGCGTTGAGGCCATCCACCGTATAGTAATTCGTGTTGGACCGCAGCCCGTTGGCGTTCACATCGCCGCCTCCGACCATGTTTCCACCGGCGTAGACGATGCCCGGCGCCATCAGCACCAGCGACTGAATGCTGCGCGCGTTGGACGGCAGGTCGATCGAATAACGCCCGCTCACCGTGGTTCCAGTGGCAGTGTCGATCTGGACCCCTTCCACCGTGCCTTTGACGGTGATCTCGGTCTTTTCAGCGGCGGCCACTTTGATGTTCAGGCGCAAAGTCTGGAAGTCCCGGGCATGCAGCTCCAGGTCCTCGATGACATACTTGTCAAACCCCTGCTTCTCGACTTCAAGCCGGTAGGCGCCCGGGTTCAACGACCCGAAGTAGCAGTTGCCCGCCACCTCGGTCTCGGCACTGCGGGCCGAACCGCGGCTTCTCTGAATGAGAGTCACCTTGGCGCTCGGGACGGCGGCGTTGGAAGGATCGAGAACGACCACCGACAGGCGCGCCCCTTCCTGGGCAAACATGAAACCGGGGCAAATGAGAACGCACAGCAGCGCCCCTATGGAAAAACACTTGCGCAGAGACACAGACCTCCTGAACACTCTCTTCTGACGAATGGATCATCCCACGCGTTTCCCAATCCTGGGGAGCGCTATCTCAAAGTGTAGCAGCGCGCCCGCCACACGCGAAAAACCGCGCCGGCCCGGAGCGGAGGGGCCGCAGCGCCGCCGGCCGCGCCGCACCGCAATCCCGTCGCGGCCGGGACCTGGAACGGGCGAGTGGCCGCGGGAGGCGCGAGTTGACGATAATGGTTCATATGAGCATTCGCGCCTTGAGCGCCTGCACCCTGGTGCTGGCCATCGCTCCCGCCCTGTTCGCGGCGGATACCGTCGTGGTTGAACAGATCGTCGCCAAAGTGAACGGCGACATCATCACCCGCAGCGAATTGGACCTATTGCGCAAACAGCTCGCGGCTGAACTGCAGCAGCGCGGCGGCACGGCCGTCCAGATCCGCGACGAAATGAAAGACCACGAGAAGGACATGCTGCGCGAGAAGATCGACTCGCTGCTGCTGATCCAGCGCGGCAAGGACCTCGACATCAAAGTGGACAACGATGTTTCCAAGCGCATGGCCGAAGTGCAGGCGGATGCCAAAATCGCCGATCCCGACAAGTTCCAGCAGTGGATCAAGGAGAACACCGGGAAGAGCTACGAGGATTTCAAGCAGGGCTTGAAAGACCAAATCCTGACGCAGAAAGTCGTCGGGCAGGAAGTGGGCAGCAAGATCAACATCCCGCACGACCAGGTGGTCGACTACTACGAAAAGCACAAGGCCACGTTCATCCGCAAGGAACAGGTCTTCCTGCGCGAGATCCTGATCGGCGTCGAAAGCAAGGATCCCGCGCTCATCGCGACCGCCGAGAAGAAGGCTAAGGACGTGGTGGCTCGCGCGCGCAAGGGCGAGCGCTTCGGCGACCTGGTGCGCGACAACTCCGACGCATTGACCGCCAAACAAGGGGGCGATCTGCCGGGATACGCGAAGAGCGACCTGTCGCCGGAACTCGTGGCGGCGGTGTGGGACAAGCCCAAGGGACAAGTCACGGAGCCGATCCGGGTGCCGGCGGGTTTCCTGATCCTGCGTGTCGAAGATCATTTCAAGGAAGGCCAAGCCGCTCTGTCGGACGTGGAGAGCGAGATCAAAGAACAACTCTACATGCCGCTGTTCCAGCCCAAAATCCGCGAGTATCTGACCGAATTGCGCAAGACTGCGTTTCTCGAAATCCGCGACGGGTATGCCGACACGGGCGCCGCGCCGGGCAAGGACACGCGTTGGCAGGAATCGGCCTTGTTGAAGCCGGACACGGTTTCGAAAGAGGAAGTCTCCACGCGCAAGCGGAAGAAGAAGCTGCTGTGGGTCATGCCAATCCCGGGCACGGAAACGAGAATCGACCACACGTCCTCCAGCCGGGGATGATGTCCGTGCAGCAGGAGCCCGAATTGGCATGAAATCTCCAACCGTGGCCGATTTGCGTGCCGGCAAGGCCGCCGGCAGTCCTTTCAGCGGCCTGTTCCTCGTCTCCTCCAAGGATGTGCGCGAGGGCAAGACCGGCCGAAAGTACATGAGCTTGACGCTCATGGACCGCACCGGCGACATCGACGCGCGCATGTGGGACAACGTGGAAACGGCCAGCCTGGTCTTCGAACGCGACGATTTCGTGCGCGTGGAGGGCGAAACCCAGGAGTACCAGGGCAAGCGCCAATTGATCGTCCACAAGCTCAAGAAGGCCTCCGACGCAGAGGTCGATCCGCGCGACTATCTGCCTGCGTCGCAGCGCGACGCGGACGAGATGTACGCCGAGTTGAAGGCGCTCATCGCCGGCCTTCGCAACCCGCATCTGAAGGCGCTGCTGGAGGCTGTGTTCGCGGATGAATCGATTGCCGCGGGCTACCGCACGGCGCCCGCCGCGAAGACCATCCACCACGCCTGGCTGGGCGGTTTGATGGAGCATAACCTCTCGCTGTGCGCGCTGGCGCGAACGATCGGCGCGCATTACATCGCCTGCGGCTACCCGGTGGATCTGGACCTGCTGCTGGCCGGCGTGATCCTGCACGACATCGGGAAAACCGAGGAGCTGCGATACGAGCGCAGCTTCTCCTATTCCACGCCCGGGCAGTTGCTGGGACACATCGTCATCGGCCTGCAAATGGTCGAGGAGAAGCTGCGCGGGCGGCCTGATTTTCCGCCGAAACTGAGGCTGCTGCTGGAGCACATGATTCTCAGCCATCATGGACAGCTGGAGTTCGGCTCGCCGAAAGTGCCGCAGTTTATCGAAGCCGTGCTGCTCAATCAGATCGACACGCTGGACGCCCGGATGGCCACGATGCGGGCCAGCGTGGAGAAGGATCGCGACGGCGAGACGGAGTGGACGGGCTACAATCCGGCGCTCGAACGGCAGGTGCTGGACAAGGAGTTCTATTTGCGGGAACGCCCCGCCGGCGAAGCTGCGAATGCAACGGATTCGAAGGCCGCGCCGGGCCCTGGCGCGCATCCAAAACCGGCGACGGCGCTCGCTTCGGCATTGCAGGCTGCGTTCACCGACCAGCCGCCGGGAGGCCGTTGAGACAATGCCCCGGCGTGCCGCGCGTGAAATCCCTCCGCCACTCGAACTGGAATGCCTGGACGTGCTGTGGCGGCTTGGCGAGTCCAATGTGCGCACCGTGCAGGAGACTCTCGCCGGCCGCCGTCCGCTGGCCTACACGACGGTGATGACCATGCTGGAGCGCCTGGCGCGAAAGCAGTTGGTGACGCGCCGCAAGATCGGCCGGCACTTCGTCTACACGCCCGAAGTGGACCGCGACACGGTGCGCCACCGCGCCTTGCGGCAACTGCTCGACTCGCTGTTCGACGGCTCGCGGGATGAACTCGCGGGCTTCCTGAGCGCGGGTCCAGGCGCGATCGCTGCGAGCGTGTTCGTCGCGGCAGCTTCGCCCGCGGCCGGCTCGGAAGCCGAGCAGCCCGATGGCGACGGTCCCGATATCGACGCCGTGCTGCTGTAGCCGCTTCGGCTGATTCGGACTGGCGCGCCGGCCTATGCGGCATTTCTCACAGCGCGAAGTCAGGCGTTCTCGAAACGAGGCCGCTCAGATTTCAACCCCGGCGGCGCGCAGATCGGTTTTCAACTGCTCCAGCCCGCGGAATGGCGCGGCCTGGATTCCGATTCGCCGCGCGGCCTCGACGTAAGCCTCGATGTCGTCGGTGTAGAAACACTCCCGCGGTTCACAACCGGCCTTGGCGACCGCATCGCGATAGATCGCCTCGTCGGGCTTTTGCACGCCTAACTCGTAGCTCAACGTGCAGGCGTCGAAGTGGCTCAGGATCGGGCAGCGCTCTTTCAACATGCTGAAGTGCAGCTCATTCGTGTTGGAGAGCAGCACCAGCCGGTAGCGTTGGTGGAGCGAGACGATGAATTGCTCGGGAATGATGGGCCCCTGGTCGACGATTGAGTACCAGATCGCGCGGAAGTCCTCGAAAGAAACGGCCGTGCCCAACAACTCGCACACCTGGCGCGCGAAGTCGCGTGGCGGAATCAGCCCGCTCTCGAATGCATAGGGCAGCCCGGAGTCGCGGAGCCGCCGCCCGATTTCATCGCGGCTCAGACCGCTCACCGCGGCCATCCTGGCATAACCGGCCTCGAAGTCCACGTTGAGCAGCACGCGGCCGAGGTCGAAAATAAGCACCTTGATCATTGTTCCGATTCTAAGTGGAATCGCCGCGCGCACGCCGCGCCCGGTGCGGCGCGATGGCCGCCGGACACCCCGGCCGCTGCCGGTCCGCGCCCGCGCCGAATCGCGCCGGGACGCGGCCACAGCGCGTGCTAGCATTGGAGAAGTCAGGCTCCGGGCTCCGTGCAACAGGAGGCTGCGAACCCCGCCAGGTCCGGAAGGAAGCAACGGTAGTAGTTCACCCTGTGTGCCGCGGATCCCCCGGGGTCTGGCAAGTTTTTTCCCCTCCCGCATGTACCAGGTCATCGCCCGCAAGTACCGGCCGCAGAGCTTCGACGAGCTGATCGGTCAGGAACACGTCCGCACGACGCTCGAGAACGCCATCGCGCGCCAGCGTATCGCGCACGGCTACATCTTCGCCGGCCAGCGCGGAACCGGCAAGACCACGATTGCGCGCATCGTGGCACGCTGTCTGAACTGCGTGGAAGGACCGACGGCGACGCCGTGCGGCAAGTGTTCCTCGTGCCTCGAGATTGCGCAAGGCAACGCGCCGGACGTCATTGAAATCGACGCGGCCTCCAACCGCGGCATCAACGATATGCGCGAGCTGCGGGAGAACGTGCGCTACCAGCCGGCGCGCGACCGCTACAAGGTTTTCATCATCGACGAAGCCCACCAGATCACCAGCGAGGCCTTCAACGCGCTGCTGAAAACTCTGGAGGAGCCGCCCGAGTGGGTGGTGTTCATTCTGTGCACGACGGAGTCGCACAAGATTCCGGCGACCATCGCCTCGCGCTGCCAGCAGTTCAACTTCCGGTCGGTGGAATTCGGCGACGTTGTGGCGCGCATGGACTACATCTGCCGCCAGGAGGGCATCGAGACCGAGCCGGAAGCGCTGGCCGTGCTGGCGCAATCGGGCGAGGGCAGCGTGCGCGACTCGCTCTCGGCGCTCGACCAGGCCATCGCCTGCTGCGGCGCCAAGCTGACCGGCGAGGCGGTGCGCGATCTGCTGGGCATGTATTCCATCGAGTCGCTGTCGCGGGTGGCGCACGCGCTGGAAGCATCGTCTACGGCGGAGATGCTCGAGATCGTCGCAGAGCTCGAGCGGACGGGCAAGAATTTTCAGCATTTCTGCCGTGAACTCGCGCGCTATTTCCGTAACCTGACGGTCGCCAAAATCGCGTGCGCCGATGGCAAACCGACGCGGCTGATCGCGGCCGGCGAAGCCGAGCAGACGCGCCTGCGCGAGAGCGCGTCGAAGTTCAGCGAAGAAGACCTGACGCGGTGGCTGCAACTGGCGATCGAGATTTACGGACAATTGCAGTACTCGCTGCAGCCCCGTCTGCACCTTGAACTGGGGATGCTGCGGCTGGTGCACGCGGGACGGTTGAAGCCGATCGAAGAGGCGCTGAGAGATCTGGCGGCGGCGGAGAAGCCACGCACCGCGCAGGCCCCGCCGCTGACGGCGCGCAGCCTGCAAGCGAGCGTGGGCGCGCCGCGGCCGGCTGCACCCGCGGGCGGGAGCCTGCGGGAGCGATTGACCTCGGTGCTCGAGCAAAAGAACGCCCGCCTGGCGCTGGACGCAGTGCGCAGTTCGGAGATCGTGGAAAGCCCGGGGGGCGTGGAGTTCATCACCTCGAGGACGCAGGCCATGGGTCTGCGCGGCACCGACTTCGAGCGCAACGTGGCCGTGGCGGCGGGGCGGGCCCTGAAAGTGAAGCTGACCATCGGCGACACCGCGCCTGGGGACGCCGCGAAGGCGGCCACCGGCGCCGCCGGGAGCGGAACTCCGGCCGCGGCTCAGCCGGGCGTGGAGCCCGCTGAGCAGGAACCGAATGCGGTGGCGCAGCGGGCGCTGGCCAACCCCGAGGTGCAGCGCTTTCAAGAGTTGTTCCCCGAAAGCAAGGTGCGCGGCGTCCGCGACCTGAAGGAGTAAACCGACATGAAGTTACCGGGTGGCATGAACATCCAAGGCATGATGAAGCAGGCCCAGCAGATGCAGGCGCGCCTGCAGGAGGAGATCGCCGCCATTCGCGTGGAGGCCTCAGCGGGCGGCGGCATGGTGACCGTTCAACTCGACGGCCACAAGAACTGCCTGGGCGTGAAGATCGACCCGGAAGCGGCGGGCGACGCGGAGATGCTGCAGGACATGGTCCAGGCGGCCTTCAGCGAAGCCGCGCGCAAGGTCGACGAAGAATCCCAGAAGAAGACTGCCGGCATGCTGGGCGGGATGGGCCTGCCGCCCGGTCTGATCTAAATTGAGAAGGGGCCAGCCGGGGTGCGTTCTTGAGACAGCGCTTGGTGGTGGCCCCGCAAGAGCACGCCGATGCCTGACTTTGCCGAACCGCTCGCACGCCTGATTGCCGAAGTAAAACGACTGCCCGGCATCGGGCAGAAATCCGCGCAGCGCATTGCGTTCCACCTGTTGCGCACGCCGCGCGAGGACGTCGATCGTCTGGTGACCGCGCTGGTGGACGTGAAAGAGAAGCTGGGGCTGTGCGCGATCTGCGGCAACATCAGCGAGGCCGAGCTGTGCCCCTACTGCACCGATCCGCACCGCGACCGGACCAAAATCTGCGTAGTCGAAGAGCCGCCCAACATTCTGCCGATTGAGACGACGCGCACGTTTGACGGCGTGTACCACGTGCTGCACGGCTCGATCAGCCCGCTGCGGGGCGTAGGCCCGGAGCAGTTGCACATCAGGCAGCTACTCACGCGGCTGGAGGACGGCACGGTGCAGGAGATCATCCTCGCCACCAACCCCACGGTCGAAGGCGAGGCGACGGCGGTGTACCTGGCGCGGCTGCTCAAGCCGCTGGGCGTGCGCGCCACGCGCATCGCCATGGGCATCCCCGTCGGCAGCGATCTCGAGTACGCCGACGAGGTCACGATGTCGAAGTCGCTCGAAAACCGCAGAGAGATGTAAGCGGCCGGCAGCGCCCGCTTATAGATGGATGTAACGGCCGAGCGCCGAAGCGGCCAGAAGATCCAGCTTCTTCACACCCTGCCACCACGGCGAGTAGAGCCGGATAGGGGCGCTCACATTCTTCCAGAACGCCTTGTCGGTGCGGCGCGGAGGGATCCCTTGCAGCGCGCTCCAGAGCATCTTCTTGTTCCACGGTTTCACGCCGCCGGCGGCATGGCTCATGATGTAAGACACGACGCCGGGCATGAAGTCCATCCCATCCGGACCGACCGGACTCACGGGCTCGTCGCAAACCATCGTGGCGGCGTTGAACACATCCTGGTCCGGTATGTGAAAAAGGAAGGTGCGGTCCTTGACGAACACATTCTGCCGCCCTCCAATCGCTGGTTCCATCAACTGCAGCAAGCGCTGCCATGTCTGGAGGAAGTTACTGTGTTGCCTCGATACTCCGACAAAACCGGCGTTGAAAATGATCGACTGCTCGCGGATGAAGCGGACGCCATGCGGCTCGAAGTACTCCCGCCAGGCGTGGCGGAGGGGATGATCCGGCGGCAGGCTGGGGATTAGATCGGCGCACACGGCTACGCCAAACCGAATCCACTCCTCGAAGAACGACCAGCGGCACTGGACCAGAATGTCCGGGTCGAAGTAGAAGAGCGCGCCAGCCTCGGGGCAGTAATCGTCCCACAGGGAGAGCATGAAGTCGGGCTTGTAATTCATGAAATGCAGTTGTGTCGAGAGGGCTACGAAGCGCAGGACCAGGCCGGGCGCCACGGCCAGCTCCGAGTAGCGGCTTTCGCGCCGGGCCGCCGCGGCCCAGGGTGGCAGATCGCCGCGATAGCCGGCGTAGACTGTGCCCCGGAATCCATGCTCGTAGAGCGAGTTCACCAAAGCGCCCACGCCATAGTGGTAATCGCGTTCGAAGAGAGTGCAGATGACTGAATCCATCACGATTCCCCGTCGCGGCCAACCAGCGGCTGGCCGGCCTCCAGGACGAAATGGGCCAACATGGAATGCCCGCTGATGTGCCGCAAGGTGGTGAACCTTTGCAGCACGGCGAAGGGGCAAAACACGGCGCGAAAGCCGCGCTCGATCCACCGGTTGCGGAAGCGCCGCGCAGCTTTCCAGCGCAGATAAGCGGGCGAGCAGACGGAGATCCACCACACCGCGACGCGCAGCGTGATGGGCTCATACAGAACCTGGACCAGACGCCAGCCGTGGCGCGCGCCGAGCGCGGCGCAGGAGGCCTGATTCCAGCGCGTCAAGTGGTGCGGAGGCTCATCAAATACGTCGCGCTGGTTTAAGCGGCGGGTGGGGCGCCGCTCGGACGGCACGGAGAGCCAGAGGTGGGCCGCCGCGAGCGCGTGGCGGCGGGCGAACTGGAACAGAGCGCCGGGGCGGTCGAGATGCTCGAGGACATGGAAGCCGGCGATGTGGGCGATGCGCTCGCAGCCCTCATCTTCCAGTTCGGCGGCCAGATTCAGTTGGCGTGCGCGCAACCCACGCTCGCGGCACAGCCGGACCGCCTCGGCGGAGAAGTCGACTCCGGCCGCAGCCAGGCCGCGCCGGCGGCATTTCTCAAGAAACGCACCGGCACCACAACCGACTTCCAGAAGCTCCTCGCCGGGGTTCCCGTGGCGCAGCACTTCTTCGAACTCCCAGCGCTCCGCGGCGTAGAGATCCAATGCCTCATACGCGAGCCGATACCAGTCAGCCGATGGCGCACGCAGCGGCGAGCAGAACTCCAGGCCGCACTGCGGGCAGCGCAGCATGGCGTACTCGAGCGCCGTCTCGGCCGCAACCGCGGTGAGGCGCTGCTGCAGGCCCGCATCGGCCGGCGCGAGCAAAGCATGCTGGTCCGCCACGTTGTAGCGTTCGACCGGCTCGGCGGCGTTGTGGCCACAGGCGGGACACTGGGGCGCGCTCATGGGGTGGCGCTTTCCGGCGCGAGCCGCAGTCCGCGCCAGGCGAGGGGAATCATAACCAACAGGCCGCCAGCGAGTGGGAGCGCTCCAAACAGCACCGCTCCGCGGACCGTGGACAGATTCAGACAGGCAGCGGCCACAAGCTGGCACACGACGATGACCGGAATGCTGAAGTAGAGGCCGCCGACCCAGCCTTTGGCGGCATTCATCGAAAAGACTAATCCTATAAAGGAAATCAGAAGACTCGCCGCCACGATATACTGAACATCGGATTGCAGTCCACTGTACTTTGCGCCCAGAACCCAGATGAGCTGATTGGGGATCAGGAATGCCAGCAGCAACAATGCGCCGCCGCCGGCCAGATAGCAACAAACGACCTGAATGTACTTTGTGGTCAATGCATGCCGTGTCTGCACGCGAGCGAACCGCGGCAGAACGACAGTGGTCATAATGGAACCAAGAATCGTGAATACTGCTCCCAGGCGGGATAGCGCGCCGACTTCTGCAATCTCCTTTGTGTGGCCGAAGATGGAAATAACGATCACGCTGGCCTGTCCATACACGCAGTAGAACAGCGCGTTGGGTATTTCATTCTTCGACAGATCCAATATCGCTTGTCTGTCTCCCGGCGTCGCCTGCGCCTCCGGCGCAATCACCCGGTTCGCCCAGCGCCAGCCGAAAAGCGCTTGCAGGGCAAAGCCCAGGCCGTTGACGATCAGAACGACCGCCGTGCTCATGAAAGTGAGAGTGGCGCCGGCGATGAAGGCCAGGCGGAGCAGCGCGGCCGACAGATCGAGCGTCTGCAGCCGGGTGATTTCGGTGCGCAGCCGGGGCACGATCGACCAGATGGTGTAGTTCATCTGCAGCAGCGCGCTGACCAGGAGGATCGCCCAGATGCCGATGGTCAACTTGAACGAGGCGCCCGCGCGGAGACTGAGGGAGAAGAGCACGGCAGTGAACACGAGCGCGCCGAAGAGAAAGTAGAACAAGCGCAATTTGAGAGCGGAGCGAAGAAGCTGCCCCAGGCGCAGATTATCATTCCAGACTTTGCCACCCAAAGCCAGCAAGGCATTACCAATGCCGAGGTCGGAGAGAGTGGAGAGAATAATAAGAGAGCTTGCCGCCACCGTGTAGACTGCAAAGTCGGCTTTTGTGAGGTTGCGGACGATCAGGATTCCAGTCAGAAAAGCAACAAACTGGATGAGCACCTGAAATCCGGCAAAAGTCGAAATAATTCCAGCCCATTTTAATATGTAATCTTTGTCAGGGAATTGCCAGAGGGGTCCGATGGATTGCTTATTATCCATAAATCAGTGCATTCAATCACTCGATTGAAGAAAGGGGACAAACCTGTGGGATTTCGTCCATGGCGCGACGACGGGGCACATCGTTCTGCCGATTGTATCACCGGCCTCGGGAGCGGGCGGCGCGAGGCGCTGAGCAGCGGGCTGGATCGCAGGCGGCGCTGACGGGCAAGCCGGTGCGGCGCAGGCGATGCGGCCGGGCCCACGCCGAACGGCGCCGGCCCGGCTGATCTGGCGCTATGCGCGGCGCGTGGAAGGCCGCTTCTTCGGCGACGCAAGCTTCTTGGCGGACTTCTTGACGGACGTCTGCTTGGCGGACTTCTTGACGGGCGGCTTCGTAGGCGGTTTCGTGGGCTTCTTCGTCGGCTTCTTGGCGGGTGGTTTGGTGGGCGCACTGGGGGCCTTGCCAGTCAATGCGGCCAGGAGAGCGCTGCCAATGGGGGAGCCGAGGCCGGTGCAAGCATCCCACCCGGGTCCGGCGTGGTAGCCGCCGTTGTCCCCGATGGTGATGTCTTTGAGCGCCTGGGCCGTAGCCGGGAGCTGGTAGAGTTGCGGGGTCAGGAAACCGACGGATTTGCCCAAGCCCTGGTTCAGGATTGCGATCAGCGCGGCCCACAACGGGGCGACGGCGCTGGTTCCGCCGACGACGCCGGGTTGTCCGTCTACGAGAATCTGGTAGCCGGACTGCGGGTCGGCATCGGCGGCGATATCGGGCACGCCGCGGCCGGCCCCGGCGCCGGGATTGAGCGAGGGCGGCAGGTGCACGCCGTTCTGGAAAGCGGGAACGGGGAAGACACTGCTGATGCCGCCACCAGTGGCGCCGCCGCCCTTGCTTAGCAGCGCACCCCAGACGGTCTCGGTGCCGTCGGCGAGCAGCCGGGTGCCACCGCAGGCGAGCACATTGGGGCTGGAGGCTGGGAAATCGACGCTGGCCGTCTTCACGGTGGCGTCGGTTGAATCCGTATAGCCGTTATCGCCCGCGGCGACGCAAATGGTGACGCCGAGCAACGCCGCGTCGGCGCAGTGCGAATCGAAATCCTTGAGCGCCTGCGCCGTCTAGTCGCTTTCGGCCGAACCCCAACTGATGGAGACGACGCTTGGGTTGCGCACGGTGTCATGCACGGCGGCGGTGACGGCGTCGATGAAACCGGAGTCGGTGTTGGGCGTGAAGTAGACGGCGATGCGCGCGCCCGGCGCGACGGCACCGGCGACTTCGATATCGAGCATGACCTCGCCGTCGGCGCTGTTGGGGTCGCCGGCGGGGGCGTTCTTACCGCCATCGACGGAGACGGCGGTCACCTGGGGTTCAGTCACCTTGAGACCGGCGAAGTAGTTCTTCAGGTCGGTGTTGGTGTATCCGCCGCCGAGTTCAATGATGGCAATGGTCTGGCCGGTCCCGTCGAGTTTAGCCGGGAACTGGTACAACTTCGCGACCTCGAGAGGAGTGAAAGAGCCGTCTGTGGCGGCGCGCGGCCTCAACCCTGCTTTGGGCTCGTTCCCGGTCGGCTGTTTATGGGGGTGGAAGCGAAAGTGGGGCCGGACCTGCGGCCGGTTGTCCAAACCAAACACAGCCTCGATGAGCGAGTGCACATCGTCGGTGACGGAGAGGGTGCCGGTGCGGCCGCGGTACTCCACAGCGCCGATGGAGTAGTTATTGAGAGTCGTCCCGAAAGCCGCCTGCATCGCCGCGGCGGGTCCGGAGAGGCGCAACTTGCGCTCGGCGACGCTGGCTTCGAGGACGGTCAGGCCGTGGCGGTGGGCGAAGTCCTCGAGACGGGCGATATCGGCGGGATCGGCGCCGAACAGTTCCGCGAACTGAGTGTGGGTCAGCGGCTTGCCGGCGGCGCGCGCCTTGGTGGCGGCCGCGGTGGCCGGGCGCGGACGGATGCGGATGGTCACCTCTATGGTCTGCTCAGGGTTGACGGCGCCGATCAAGCTGGCGCCTTTCAGAGCGTTCTTGTGGCTTTTGGGAAGCGTCTGGCGCTTCGGTGATTTGGGAGACGGCATTCTGGTTTCCTCCAAGGACGGATGCCCAGCCCAGCGTGGGCACCGGTCTCAACATTCGATCAGCAGGTGGCACCGGGAGTTCCAGCCGGCGTCCGAACCAGGCCTCCGCATCGGGCCAAAGGCCTCGGGGCATTGTACACCCGACTGCAACCATTTCAAAGACGTAATTGGCCCGGATGCCTGTTGGGACATGGCGCGGCCCGCCCGGGTGGCAGAGCTCAAGGCAGGAGCGTAGGGGCGTTTCAAGGAGTGATTCTGGCCGGTTCAGTGAGGATTTGCGAGCCGAGAGTGCGGCGCGGCCAGATGGGCATTCAAAAGAGTGGCAGAGTTCGTCCCGCGGCGCTCAAAAACGAAAAAATGGAGGAACAAAGCCAATTATCGACTTTTGTTTTTAGAATCAATTAGATAATAAGCTATCATTAGATAGATTTGGCATGCTTTTACATCCTCCGCGCGGGCTGCACAAGCGGAACCCACCGACCGTGGCGCGAACCCGCTGCTTTCACGCTACACCCAGCGTCAAGCGAGATTCGGAGAGCTGGGCCAAGAGGCGCGGCATCCCGCAACACGAACCGCAAACTCCGCCGCCGGCGCCGGCCAGGTCCTGGCACGGTGCGCACGAGAGTGGGCGCGCCGCCGAGCCCGAAAAGCACCGCGCGCAGGCTCGTCAGCAGTGTGCGCCGCGCGGAGACTGGCGGAACCAACACGGTGGTGAGGGCGAACAGCAGGGCGCCGCGACAAGGATGACGCGGTAACGCGCCAAATTTTCACAATCTTTTCATCCACTTGCCTAAAGTGCTGGCTTGCCAGTGCCGATGGTGGGGCTAGCTGGAAGTCGAACCCGGTCCTCAGATCGGGTTTCGGAAGAGGAGATTGAACATGGAATTCGGCCCCATTATCATCATCATTCCGCCTGTGCTGTAGTCCAGGCTCGTTGCAGGATGAACTGGACGGGGCAGGCTCTGCCGGCCTGATCGTGCGAACACAGCGCACGTCTCAAAACCGACGATTCTGACACCGCGCACCTACGAAGGTGTGACAAAACTCCCAGGTAGGATTTCAAACTGAAGTACTACACTGGAAGTACTGTCAGTACTAGATTTAGTACTAGATCTTTAGTCCTATTTCTGATATACAGGACTTATCGTGAAGCAGATTGGAGTGCGTGCCGCCGTCTGGCTCGCCGGCCTGGCGTTTGTCGCCAACGCGCGAATATCGCCGCCTTCACACTCCGGTATTGATTCGCAGTTGGATCAGTTCAGCGCGCAGGGAATGCATGCGCTGGCGAATCTGGAGTACCGGCAAGCGATTCGGGCCTTCGCAGCGGGAGCCGAGGCGGCGAAAAGCGCGGGCAATCCGGGCCGCGAACAGCGGTTTCTGAATGCGCTGGCGGGCAGTTACCTGGTGCTGCACGAGTACCGCAGAGCGCTGGATGTGTATGAGGAGGCGCGGGAAGTGGCGCGGCGGTGCGGCAACGCCGAAGCGGAAGCCGTGGTGGGGTTGAACCTGGCTACGCTGTACTCCCTTTTAGGCGACGTCGATGAGGCAGCGCAAGAGATGCGCGAGGCGCGGCGGTCTCTGCCAGTCAAGTCCCGGTTCTGGGCCAACTACTACGCCAGCGAATCGCAGATTGCGCTGCGAATGCGGGACGGTGAAGTGGTACTGCGCGCGGCCGAAAGCGGCATGGACGCCGCCGACGCGCTGGGCAACACCGAGGTAAGGGCCGCTTTGGCCGAGGACCTGGGCCTGCTATGGATGGAACGCCGCGAGTTCGACCGGGCGGAGGGGGCGCTGTTGGAAGCCTACCGGCTACGGCGTCTGCACCGGTTGCGGGACGTGGAGCCTGTGTTGATCGCGCTATCGCGCCTGGCGCTGCAGCGGGGGCAGGCAGAGCGGGCGGAGTGGCTGGCGAGGCTGGCGGGCAATTCGCGGACGGATTCGCCGTCGAGCGCGTCGCCGTGGCAGAGCGCGTTCGCATTGGCGCAATCGATTGCCGCGGCGGGACGGCAGCACGAAGCTCTGCGAGCGTACCGCAAAGCGCTCGACATTGCCACGACGTGGCGGCAGGAAATCGTACCGTCGCAGGAGATTCAATTATTGGCCGGCATCGGCCTGTACCAGGTGGCGAGCGCGTACGCCTCACTGGCTGCGGAGCTGGGCGCGCGCGAGGGCAGCAAGGCGCTCATGTGGAAGGCATTCGTGGCGGTGGAGCAGACGCGGAACGCGGCGCTGTGGGAGCAGTCGCAAGCGAAGCTGGCCGAGGACGCGGAGTACCGTGAAGCGCTGGTGCGATGGCGCTCGCAGGAGTTCTGGCGGTTTGGGAACGACCAACCGGGCAAGGCGCGCGCGGCCGCGGCGTCGTGGGCGCTGCAAAGGAAACTGAGAACGCTGGAGAACCGCGGGCCGAGGGCGCCCGGGGCGAGTCTCGGACTGAATGGAGATGCCGGGTGGCAGCGGCTGCAAACGAAGCTGGGACGGGGCGATGCGCTGTTGTCGTTCAGCATTGGCGAGGAGCGCTCGTGGTTGTGGGCGGTGACGCGCGATTCCTTCGAACAGGTGCCGCTCGAGGGGCGGGAGCGGCTGGCGCGGGCGCTGAACGCGTTCGGCGAGGCGGTACGACGGGGGCTTCCAGGGGCGGAGACGCAGGGAGAGGGTCTGTACCGGGAGTTGTTCGGCGGACTCTCGGAGAAGGTCCGTTCACGGGAGAGATGGTTGTTGTCGCTGGATGACGCGCTGCTGGAAGCGCCCTTGGCGGCGATCTGCCGAAGAGAGGGTGGAGTCCGGCGGTACCTGATGCAGGACCACATCCTGGAGCCGGTGGCGTCGGTATTCCTGGCACTCGGTGGGAAGCCGCAGGAGCGGGCCGCCGAACTGTTTCTGGGCGTTGGCGACCCGATCTACAACCGGGCCGACGCGCGCTGGGCGGGGCAGCGGACGAGTGCGGCGGGAGGGCCCGGCCTGGAATTGCCGCGACTGCCGGGCAGCCTGACGGAACTGGAGCGTATCGGCCGGCAATGGAACAGCCAGGGAACGCGAGCGCGGCTCCTCACCGGCGGCGCGGCGACGCCGGAGCGCTTCGCACTCGAAGTGGCCGCGCGGCCGAAAGTAATTCACATTGCGGCGCACCTGATCCAGGAAGAGACCGACCAGCGCGGTTTCGTATTGATGCCCGGCGGGCCGACGGAGCAGTCGGCGGTAGTAGTGCGCCGGCCTTCGGAGATGTTTCTGATGTTGTCGTTGCGCCCGGACGGCCGCGCCGATGGGCTGACGGCGCGCAGCGTCGGGGCATTCACGCTGCCCGGGAGTCTCGTGGTCATGAGCGGATGCGGCACCGGTCTGGGCACGCATCAGCCGGGGGCGGGACTCGCTGGGTTTTTCAAGTCTTGGATCGCCGCGGGCGCCTCCGGGGCAATCGGGACTTTGTGGTCGATTCCGGACGACGCCTCCGCGTTGTTCGACGTCTTCTATGCGTGCTTCCGGCAGGGCATCAAACCCTCGGCCGCTCTGCGGGAAGCACAACTGGCACTCCTGGCAAAGGGAGGCTGGCAGTCACGGCCCGCATTCTGGGGCGCGTGGATTTCGGTTGGGCGGAACTAAAATGGCAAAGCAATGTAATTCGAGCAGGCACACCGACCGGGACGATCGACACGATGTTCCGGCGGATCAGAATTCGAATGAGCCCCCCATGGGCGCCCATCCGTCGCCCGGCAGCTCATTGCGGAGCTGGAGTGCGCTAGTGGAAGGCGTCCAGCGCGGTGAGCGCATAGAGATGGAGGAGCTGTACAAGAATTTCAGCCGGGGCATCCGCTATTATTTCTGTAAACATTTGGGACCGGCGGACCTGGACGATCGCGTGCACGATGCGTATCTGACGGTCGTTCAGGCGATTCGAGCAGGAGCGCTGCGCGAGCCTGAAGCCCTGATGGGATTCGTCCGGACGATTATCCGGCGGCAGGTGGCGGCGGGGATCGACGCCGCGGTGCAGTCGCGGCGCGAGCGCGCCGAGTTTGAAGTCGGGACCCTGATCGCGGACGGCCGCCAGAACCCGGAACAGGAGGCGATCTGCCGCCAGAAAACCCAACTCATGGTCCAGGTGCTGGAGGAAATATCGGTTCGCGACAAGGAGATTCTCACACGTTTTTACCTGCGCGGCCAGACTCAGGGGAAGATCTGCCGGGAGATGCAGTTGACCGAAACGCAGTTCCGGCTGCTGAAATCCCGGGCCAAAGCACGCTTCGGCGAGCTGGGCCGGAAACGGCTGGCGATGGCAGAACCTGAATTTGGGATGAGAAAAATGGCGGAAGCATGACACTTGTTTAATGAGTTGTTAGGATGACGGAGGTCAGACGGACGTCAGACGAACCTCCGCTCAAAATCAGAATAGCGAGGGATCGAATGGTTCGGTTCTTAGCGTGCTCATTGGTTGGTGGTTCGGAGGCCCGGGTGGAAGAGTCGGAGCGTGGTTTGAGTTGCCTCAAAGAACGGGAAATTGACGAACTGATCTTCGGCCGGCTTTCAAGTAATGACAGGCAGCGGTGTCTGACTCATTTGCTCTGGTGCGGGGCATGTCAGGAGCGGGTCGAGGAAGATCGCGAGTTTGCTCGAGCGACCCGGGACGCCGCGCTCCTAGTGGAGCGGAAGGAATCAGCAGCGCGCGGTGCGGCTTCCGCGTTGAGCTGGAGACAGCGCCTGGCAGGCTGGCTAGGCACCCCTTTCTCAACCCGCTGGGCGGCCGTGGCGGCCGCGGCCTGCGTGCTGGTGGCGCTGGGGATTTACGTGCCTTGGCACGGCGCCGCGGACGGCGGGAGTGAGGTGCTGCTCCGAAGCGAGCGCGGGAGTGCCACACCGGCTACCGTGGAAAGCGCGGCGGGCGGGCATCTACGTCTGCGCATCGACATTTCGGACGTCGCTCCGATCAGCCGCTACCGCATTGCTCTCGTGGATCGGGCCGGACGTATCCTCGAAACAAAGACTGTGGCGGCATCTGGAGGAAGCGTGAGCTTCGCGGTCGAGCAGAGCCTGGAGATCTCGCGCTACTGGATTCGCCTCTCGGCTCCGGATGGCCAATTGCTCCGGGAATACGCACTGCAAGTGCACTGAGATGAAGCCGCGAGCGCGGCAATCGCCCGTCAGCCCGTAAGCGATCAAAGCCTCGCAGGGTGCCGCGTCTCAGCGTCCGCGCACAGCTTCGAGTTCCTCCAACGTGCGCGGCCAATCCTCCCGCAACAGACGAGACAGCGCCCGATCGGCCAGCAGCTTGCCTCCCGTCTGACACACGGGACAGTAGTTCGTTTCATTCGACGCATAGCGGATCCTCTGGATCCGGTTTCCGCAGCGCGGACACGGCTGGCCGTACCTTCCATGAACCGCCATATCCGGTCGAAATGCGGTCACCCGCTCGGGGAACGCCGAGCCGCTGGCGGCGCGCAGTTTCTCAATCCACTCAACAAGAACCGCGCATGCCGCGCGGTGCAGCCGGGCCATCTCATCCGGCGTGAGCCGGGATGTCAGCGCGACGGGTGAAAGCTGGGCGCGGTGCAGGATTTCGTCGGAGTAGGCGATGCCGATTCCACTGAACAGGCGCGGATCGGTGAGCGCCCGTTTGAGCGTGTGATTGGCGGACTGCAGCGCTGTGGCAAAGGCCTCAGGAGTAGCGTCCAGAACCTCGATTCCACCCCCGTCCAGCGCGCGCAGACCGTCTTCTCCGGAGACGGCGTGGAGCGCAGCGCGGTGCTGCGAGCCGGCTTCGGTGAACACCAGGGAACCGGACTCGAATTCGAATACCGCGAGCACGCCTTTGGCGCCGGGCCGCGCGGCGCCAGGTTTGGCGCCCGGGAGCCGCCAATGGAGCCGGCCGGCGATCATCAGGTGGAGCACCAGCCACGGGCCACCCTCGAGGCCGATGGCGATTTGCTTGCCCAAGCGGCGAACCTCGCGGACATTTCTGCCGTGAGCGGATTCCAGAGGAGGATCCGCGGAGCGCAGCAAAAAGGGGCTGCACACGACGATTCGATTGATGGTCTGCCCGACGATGCGCTGGCGCAGGGCCTCGACATAGATCGTGACGTCCGGAAGCTCCGGCATACCTTTCTCATTGTGCCTGCACCGGGCTCATTCGGAGCGTGGAATTGCGCCGGGCCATGTGAATTGGCTGTACAGCGTATAAAAAGAAGCTGTACACTGTATAGGAGAAATGCCGGCAAAAGCAAAACCGACCGCCGAACGCATCGGCGAGGCGGCATTGGAACTGCTCGAACAAGCGGGTCCCGATGCGGTCACCATGCGCGCCGTGGCGGCTGCGGCAGGCATCACCCCGATGGCAATTTATTACCATTTCCCCAATCGGGATGCTCTTCTTAAGTCATTGACAGAAAATGAGTTTTTGAATCTGCGGGAGGCCATCGAAGAGACCGGATGGCGCCAGTTGGCGGCGCCTTTTGACCGCCTGATCCGGATGATGGAAGGTTACTTTCTGTACGCCTTAGCGCATCCCCGGCTCTACGACTACGTGTTCTCCAAAGCGCTCAAGGACGCCCGCCAGTTTCCCGAAGATTTCCGCGCCCGCCGTTCCCCGACGCTGACACCCATCGCCGACTGCGTGGCCGAGGCCATGAGCTGCGGAGCGATGAAACTGGATGACGTGTGGGAAATCGCCTTACAGCTTTGGGCGCTGGCCCACGGCTACGTGGCGCTCTACAGAGCGGGCCGTTTTGCCCTCAGCGAAGAGGGATTCCTGGAGTTGTGCAGCCGATCCCTGAGGAGAATTCTGGACGGTCTGGCGACCTGATGAATGTGCTGGTGCGACGAATCGTTTTCGCGAGAGTGAGAGTCGACATGAAGCTCAAAGTGCACGATCGTGGCTCGGAAACTGGTTTGAGGAAGCGCCCGGCTGCGATTGTTCTGTCGGGAATTGTGATGCTGGTCAGCGTTGGTCTGTCCGGTTGCGGCGCCAAAGCTCCGGAGCGCGCCGGCGAGATTGCACAGAAGGTGCTGGTCCGGCAACCCAGCCGTTTCGAACGTCCGCTCGCTGTCAACGCCAGCGGCAACGTCGAGGCGGCCGAGACGGCGTACCTGTCGTTCCAGGTTTCCGGGCAGGTGAAAAGGGTCTATGTAGAAGAGGGCCAGGCAGTGCGCGCCGGCCAGCTTCTGGCGGAACTCGACCTGCGCGATTCGCAGTTCCGTGTCGACGCCGCAACCTCACAAGCAGGCGCGGCCGAGGCGACTCTCGAGAAAGTGAATGCGGGTCCGCGCAAGCAGGAGTTAGCGCAGGCGCGGGTCGACCTGGACCGCGTCGCGGACGAATACAAGCGCCTGAAAGCGTTGTATGAGCGCGGCAGCCTGGCCCCGAACGACTACAAGAAGATCGAAGCGGCGTGGCTGGCCGCGCGCGAGCGCTACAGCTTGGCCGAGGAGGGTTCGCGGCAGGAAGACAAGGTGGCCGCCAAGGACACCTTCCAGGCGGCCCAGGCTCAGGAAGGCATTGCGCGCAAGGCGCTAGGCGACACGCGGCTGACGGCGCCGTTCGCGGGCGTGATTGTGAAACGCGACGTTGAAAACGGAATGCTGGCGAGTTCCTCGCGCCCGGTTTTCGTGCTGATGAACCTGAGTCCGGCCAAAGTGAGAGTCGGCGTCCCGGAAGCCGAAATCGGCAGGATCCGGATCGGTCAGCACGCCACGGTGCGCATCCCGTCGCTGGGCGAGCGGAGCTTCGACGGCCGCGTCGAGACCATCGGCTACGCCGCCGACCCGGCCGCGCGGACCTTCGCGGTGAAAATCGCGGTCCCGAATCCCACGCTGGTGTTGCGAGCCGGCATGGTGGCGGAATCGAGAATCGAGACCGGCGAAAAGGTCTCGGTCATGACGCTGCCGGGGCAGGCGATCGTCCCCGATTCCAACGGCGCTGCGACCGTATTCGTTCTGTTTCCCGAGAAGAATCGCGTCTATGCGCGCCGCGTCGACACCGGCTCTGTGTTCGGACGGGAAGTGGAAATCGTGAGCGGGCTAGCGGGCGGCGAGAGAGTCGTCGTCGCCGGCCAGCAGTTGGTGCATGATGGCGCGCTCGTCGTCGCCGGGGAAGCGGGCCAGGCGCAATGAGAACCGGACCCGCCTGGCTGCGTTACCCGCAGGTGACTCTGGTGTGCACGGCGCTGTTGTTCGCCGCCGGCGTCTATTCCCTGTGGACCATGCCGCGCCGCGAGGATCCCAAGATCACCGTGCGCGTCGGCCTGATGGCGCTGCTATATCCCGGGGCCACATCCGAGCAGGTCGAGCAGCAGGTGACGAAAGTTCTCGAAGAGCGCCTGTTCCGCTACGAAGAGGTCCGCAAGGCGAAGACCTACTCGACCAGCCGCCCGGGTGCGGCGTTCATCAACATTGAACTCGAAGAGTGGGTCAAGCAGCCCGACCAGTTCTGGTCGAAGCTGCGCCACGACATGCTCGAACTGCGCCGGACCAGCCTGCCGGCGGGCGTGATGGGGCCGATCCTCGACACCGATTTCGGCGACACCATCGCCGTTCTGATCGCCCTGCACGGCGGCCACTACGACTATCGCGAACTGAAGGACTACTCCGAGCGCATTGAAGAAGCGCTACGCACGCTGCCCGCCGCCTCGAAGATCAAACGCTACGGGGAACAGAAGGAACAGATCTACGTCACCAGCACGCCCGAGCGACTGGCGCAGTACCGGGTTCCGCTGCCGCGTGTGATTCAGGCCCTGCAGGCGCGCAACAGCGTGCAGTTCGGGGGCCAGTTCGACACCGCCGCGGATAAGCTGCCGCTGCAGGCCAACGGCCTGCTGGACAGCGCCGGCGAGCTCAAGCGCCTGATGATCGACGTCAGCCCGGAGGGCCAGCCGCTGTACCTCGGCGACGTCGCCAAAATCGAGCGCCGCTACCAGGAACCGCAGTTCCTGACGCGCTATGACGGGCAGCCCGCGCTCATGCTCTCGGTCGAAATGCAGGAGGGCCGCAACATCGTGGAGTTCGGCTCGCAGATCGCCGCCAAGCTGGGCGAAGTGCGCCGTCTGCTGCCGCCCGATCTGCAGCTCGACATGCTCGCCAACCAGCCGCACATGGTTCAGGAACGCATCTCCAGTTTCATGCGCGAGTTCGGCATCGCCATCATCGCCGTCATCGCCGTCACCATGCTGCTGCTGCCGTTCCACGTGGCGCTGGTGGCTTCGGTCGCGATTCCGGTGACGGTTTCGGTGACCTTCGCGCTGCTGAATCTGTTCGGCATCGACCTGCAGCAGGTTTCGATCTCGATGCTGGTGGTGATGCTGGGCATCCTGGTCGACGACGCCATCGTTGTGGCCGACAACTATGTGGAACTCCTCGATCAGGGCCATCCACTCAACTACGCCGCCGAGCACTGCGCGAAGGACATCGTGGTACCGCTGCTGGTTGCGACGCTGACCATCATCGCCGCCTTCCTGCCCGAGCTGTTTACGCTCAGCGGCAGTGTCGGCGAGTTCGTCCACAGCATGCCGATCGTTGTCGCCATCTCGCTCAGCGTCTCCTTCGCCGTGGCCTTTTTCTTTACGCCTCTGATCTGCCGCCAGTTCATCCGGAAAGGCCTTCACTCTCACGATCAGGGGAAGGCGGAAAAGATCAGCCTGGTGGACCGGCTCGAAGCGCGCTACGAGAAAATCACCGCGGTCACGCTCCGCTTTCCGAAGCTGACGGTCGCCGGCGGCGTGCTGGCGGTGCTGGCGGGCGTGGCGCTGATGGCAGTTCTGCCGCAACGCTTCTTCCCGCCGGCCGAGCGCGAGCAGTTCGTGATCGACCTGTGGCTGCCCGAAGGATCGAAGATCGAATTCACCGACGCTCTGCTCAAGAGAGTGGAGCGAGAGCTTGCCTCCAATCCGCTGGTCGCAAGCTATGGAACCTTCGTCGGCTCCAGCGCGCCGCGTTTCTATTACAACGTCGATCCCCAGCAGCCGGCCGGCAACTACGGCCAGATCCTGGTGAACACGCGCGATGTCGATAAGACCCCGCAACTGGTCTACGATCTGCGGAAGCGCCTGCGCGAGGTCGTGCCCGAGGCCATGACGGTAGTGAAGGAACTGCAGCAGGGCAACATCTTCTCGGCGCCGATCGAAGTGCGCATTTCGGGTGACGATCTCGCCGAACTCAAGTCGCTCTCAACGCGCGTGCAACAGATCCTGCGCGACATTCCCGGCTCGGACTACGTCCACCCCGACTGGCGCGACGACCCCTACGAGCTAAAGGTGAACCTCGACAACGAACTCGCCAACCGCATGGGCTTCTCCAACGCCAGCGTCAGCCAGTCGCTGGCCGCCGGATTCAACGGCGTGGTCGTTTCGACGTATTGGGAAGGCTCGCGCGCGGTGGACATCCTGCTGCGCCTGGATGAATCCAGCCGCCAGAGTTTCGACGACGTGCGCAACGTCTATCTGACGTCCCCCGTCACCGGCGCCAAGGTCCCGCTGCGGCAGATCGCCGCGCTCACGCCGGCCTGGGAAACCGGCCGCATCGTGCGCCGCAATGGCGTGCGGACCATCACCGTCCGCAGCTTCTTTCAGCAGGGCGTTTATGCGTCGAGACTCCTCGCCCGGGCGCGTCCGGAGATCGCCGCGCTCCCGTTGCCGACGGGTTACCGCATCGGTTACGGCGGAGAAAATGAGTCGCAGTCCGACATGACCGGCGGCATCGTGAGAGCCGCGGCCATCAGCGTCCTGCTGATCTTTCTGATTCTGCTGTTCCAGTTCCATTCGGTTACCGAAACGCTCGTCGTCATGTCGTCCATCCCGTTGTCGCTCGTTGGCGGCTCGATCGGATTGCTGCTCGTCCACATGCCCTTCAGCTTCGTGGCGCAGATTGGATTCATCGGCGTCGGCGGCGTCGTGGTCCGGAATTCGATTCTGCTGATCGACTATATCCGCGACCGCCGCGAGAAGGGCGACGACTTGCTCGACGCAGCACGCGCCGCCGGCGCACGCCGCATGCGGCCCATTTTCCTCACCACCCTGGCCGCCGCCGTCGGCGTGTCGCCAATGATCTTTTCGGGTTCGCTGATGTGGGCGCCGATGGCGGCCGTGATCGCCTTCGGACTGCTGTTTTCCATGTTTTTCACGCTGCTTGTCGTGCCGGCGCTATACGTGCTCACCGCCGGCCAGCCGCTGGAGGATGTGGCGGAAGGAGGGACAAAATGAGACTGGCTTCCGCACTCGCGCTGGCGCTGCTCGCGGGGCCGTTGTTCGCCGCCCGGCCCCTGACACTGGAGGAGGCGCAACAGCTCGCCGCGAAGAACAACCGGAATCTCCAACTCGCCCGGCTCAAGGTCCAGGAAGCGATGCACAAACGCGCGGGTGCGCGCGCCGACTACTTCCCCAAGGCCGCGGCCAGCGCCACGGACCTCTACTTCAGCCGGAAGCTGGGCACGACGGTGACGGCGGGAGAACTCGGTCTGGGCTTCCTGCCGCCGCCGTTTCCCAGCATTCCCGTGCCGATCAACCTCGTCAAACAGGACCTGTTCCTGGGCGGCATCACCGTGGGCCAGCCGCTCACCCAACTGTTCAAGATCCAACAGGAAGTCCGGGCCGCCACGAGCGAGCAGGAGATCGCCGCGGCGCGCTCCGCCGGGAGCGAGGATGAAGTCCGCTACGCCGTCGAGCAGCTCTATTACGCGCTGCTGGTCTCGCAACGCCAGCGCCAGGCCGCCGAGTCCAAACTCGCCGCCGCCGAGCAGCTTCTCGCCGATGCCGAGAATGCGGTCGATACCGGCAACGCTCTCAAGGTCGCTTCCATCGGGCGCCGCGCCGGCCTGCTCGAAGCCCGGCAGAACCTCCTGGCCGCGCGCGATCTGGAAGCCGATTACAGCGAAGCGTTGAACCTGTGCATCGGCCTGCCGGCGACCACCGACATCGCCCCGGCCGAGCCGCCGCGTCCGGAGTTCCAACTCTCGTCAGCCGACGAGGCCGTCCGCGAAGCGCTCGATCGCAGCCCCGAGGTGCACGCGGCGCGAGCCAGCGTGGACCAGGCCCGCGCCGGCGTGCGCGCCGCGCGCGCCGACTACATTCCTGAAGTAACGGCGCTGGTGCAATACTTCCATCAGGCCGGCGTCCCGACTTTGCCGGACGACTTCGGCGCGGTCGGCGGGACCCTGACTTACACCCTGTTCGACTTCGGCAAACGCCGTGAACTCGTACGCGAGCGCGAGACCCTGCGGGCGCAGGCCGAGGAAAATCTCCGCCGCGTCCAGGACGGCGTCGAGCAGCGTGTTCGCAAAGGCTATCGCAATGTCGAACGCGCCCTGCAAATGGTCGACGTCGCGCGCGAAAGCCTCGAGTTGCGCCGCGAGAGCGAGCGCCTGACTAAGGATCAGTTCGAACTTGGCCTGGCTCTCAAATCGGCCTACGCCGAATCCCAGGCCGCCGCCGCTTCCTCGGATGCCGATATGTTCCGTGCCGAAGCCGGCTGGCGCCTTGCCGTGGCGGATTTGAAAAAAGAGATTGCTCTGAGGTAGTGCTCTCACCGCAAGATCCGGTGCTGCCGAAGATCGCTCGTTCGCGCTCTCGGAAGCCACAACCAAGAGGCGTAGTAGTTTCTCGAGGACTGCACAACATCACGCGGTCAGACTGTTACAGCGGGCGCTCCGCGCGTAATTGGCTCCATATTTCGAGGTCGATAAATTCGCCGCGCAATAGTTGCGCGTGGCGTGCGATGCCTTCCAGAGTGAATCCCAGGCGACGGGCCACCGCCGAGCTGCGCCGGTTGCCCACGCCGCAATGGATCACGGCGCGCTCCATACCCCACTCCTCGAATGCGAGGTCCACCAGCGTCCGGCAGGCGCGCGTGATCAACCCGCGCCCTTGCGCGCGCGCGGTCACCCAGTAGCCGATCAGGAAACTGCGGTTGGTCCATTCGATGTCGTGCAGCCCGATCATGCCACTGATGCGCCCGCGCTCCAGAATCAGGTACGCCGCGGTTGTCTGCCGCTCTCGCTGTTCGACCACATGTTCGAAGAATTCGCGGGTGTAAACGGCGCTGCGCGAGGCATCCACCCACGGCAGCCACGCGCGCAGGTGCTCCCGCGACTGATCCACCAGCGCATAGACCGCCTCTGCGTCGTCGGGGTGAATGGCCCGCAGCGCCACTCGTCCACCCAACTCCAGGCGCGCCGGGAATTGAGGCCGTGACTCCACGCTCAGTGCGCGCGCCGGCGGCTAGAACGGCACGTCGTCGTCGGTGATGCCGGGCCCGAAATCGTCCGCCGGCGGCGCGGCTTGGGGCGCGCTGGGCGGCGCGGCGCGCTCGGGCCGCGGTCCCGCCGCCGGCCCGCGCGGCCGGCTCTCCTGGCTCTCCTCGCCGTGCGCCGGTTCGCGGGCTGCGCCGCCCTGGCTGCCCAGCAGGATGATCTCGTCCACCACGACCTCCGTGATGTATCTCTTCTGACCTTCCTTGTCTTCCCAACTCCGGCTTCTCAGGTTTCCCTCGACGTACACCTGCTTGCCCTTGGTCAGATACGGCGCCAGGTTTTCAGCGCGCCACAGGATGATGTTGTGCCAGTCGGTTTCTTCTTTCCAGTCCCCGGTCTGCGTGTCCTTGAAGCGGCGATTGGTCGCCAGAGTGAATTTTGAGACGGGAACTCCGCTCCCCGTATACCTGGTTTCGGCATCCTTACCCAGGTGCCCGAGCAGGATTACTTTGTTGACGCTGCGGCCTGCCATAATTCGGAAGCGTAGCACAAAGCGCACACCCTGGCCGTACCGGCGTCAGCGCGTGCCCCCGCCTCGGAGCGCGTCCGCAACTCATCCGCGGCCGTCCTTCCGCCCGCCGCCGCGCCCGGCGGCTATGAATTACTGGTTAAAGCCCTTGTCTCCGCGCGCTGTTCGAGTCATCATTACCTATCAGTTGTGAATACGTTGTCCTCCCCGGGAGAACGTATCATCGGAGCGCGCACTTTAGCACAGAGCACTACGGGTATGACCAGGCGACATTCCAGCAGCTTAGCGGCTCGCTCTTTATTTCGCCCATTGTTCGCCTTGCTCTGCACGCTCGTCGCCTGTGGCGGCCTTTCTGGACAAACGCTGCTCAACGGTCCCGGCGGCGCGCCCAATCTGCCCGGCACCGACCTGGCGGTGCTGGAAGCGCGCGAACCCCGCCGCGACCTGCTGTGCACCGTCACGCCGCAAAAACCCTCTCTCGGCTTCGACTTGCGCTTCCATTCGGGCTTCGACATCACCGTCCCGCTCAAAGACCTGGCCGGCTCGGACAATACCCTGACGGTGCTTTTTCGCGTTTCCCTCGCTGCTAAACCCGATTCTCCTGTTTACTTTATGAAGTCCTTTAACGTCCCACCCATTGAGGACGATGCCCGCGGCGAGGCCAACCTGCAAGGAAGCTTCGACCTGGGCGAAGGGAAATACCAGGTGGACTGGCTGATGAAAGACCGCGCGGAACGTGTCTGCTCCTCTTTCTGGGATTCGGAAGCGGTGCTCGGCCCGAAGGACAAGGGCGTGGCCCTGACCCTCGATGCCGGTGAGATCGCACCCACGGACCTGGAACCGTTCGAGCCCCAGCCGTTCACCACGCGCAGCGAGGGCACGAACGGCCTTAACCTCAAGGTGCTGGTGAACTTCGCTCCGCAGAACGAGAAGGCGTCGACGCTCCAGCAGACCGACACCAGCGCGCTCGTGTCGTTGCTGCGCTGCATGCAGCGCGATCCGCGCATCGGAAAATTCTCCGTTGTCGCCTTCAACACCCAGGAACAGAAGGTCCTCTATCGCCAGGAAGGCGCCACGCAGATCGATTTTCCGGCCATCGGGGAGGCCGTTCGCACGCTCCATCTGGGACGCGTCGATATCACCCGCCTGGCTAACAAGAACAGCGAGACCGAGTTCCTCGCCGACCTGCTGGTGCAGGAGCTCGAGGCTCCCGATAAGCCCGACGCCTTCGTCATCATCGGGCCCAAGACTTTGGTTGAGGAATCGATTCCCGCCGACAAACTCCGCGCCTCGCCCGGCCCCGATTTCCCCGTCTTTTACCTGAATTACAATCTGACGCCTACGGTGACGCCGTGGCGCGATGCCATCAGCGCGGCGGTGCGCGTCTTTAAGGGCCAGGAATATACAATCTCGAAGCCGCGCGACCTCTGGTTTGCGATCACCGAGCTCGTCGGCAAGGTAGTAAAATCTAAAACAGAAAAGCGGGGCGCCGCCAGCGCGGCACTGCGACAAGGGTCATGAAGAAAACTCTCAGGGGTGTTGCCGGATTGGCCGCAGGGGCCATCCTGTTTGTCGTTTCGGCCCAGGCGTGGTGGATCCAGCCGCCGCGTTCGGCCGGTGAGCCGCGCAAGCTGGCGCCGTACGTCGTCTCGCCCATCTCCGTCGTCGACAAAATGCTCGAAGCGGCCAGCCTGCAGCGCGGCGAAGTGCTGTATGACCTCGGCTGCGGCGACGGCCGCATCGTGCTCGCCGCGGCCAAGAATTTCGGCGCGCGCGCCGTCGGCGTCGAGATCTCCGAAAGCCTCGTCAAACTCGCTCGCGAGCAGGCCGAAAGCCAGGGTCTGCAGAACCAGGTGAAGATCATCGCCGGCGACATGCTCAACGTCGACCTCAGCCAGGCCAACGTCGTCTCGCTGTACCTGATGACTGAAGCCAACGACACGCTGCGGCCCAAGCTCGAGCGCGAGCTCAAGCCCGGCGCCCGCGTGGTTTCTCTGGAATTCAAAATGCGCGGCTGGAAGCCCTCGCACGTCGAGAAGGTCGAGCTCCACAACCATCCCTACATGATCTACGTCTACGAGATGCCGCAGCGCTGAGCGCGCCCGCGATTCCCTTAGAAACTACGCCCCATACCGCGGCCGCCGCCCCATGTCATCCTGAGTAGAACGCCCCCTGCGGAGGTTTGTCGTTGGCCCAGTTCGATGTCGTCGGAGTCGGCTTAAACGCCACCGACACGCTGATTCTCATTCCCCATTTCCCGCCCTACGGCGGCAAAGTCCCTTTCACTTCGGAGCTCCTGAGCCCGGGCGGCCAGGTGGCCAGCGCCATGGTCTGCTGCGCGAAACTCGGCCTGCGCACGAAATACATCGGCGCCATCGGCGACGACGAGCGCGGCCGCGTCCAGTGGGAGAGCCTCCAAGGGACCGGCGTCAATCTCGATCATGTACAGGTCCGCCGCAACTGCCCCAACCAGTCGGCCTACATCCTGATCGACCAGCGCAGCGGCGAGCGCACCGTCTTCTGGCACCGCGCCGAGTGCCTCACCATGAACCCCTCGGAATTGACCGACGAGATGATCGCCTGCGCACGCCTGCTGCACATCGACGGCCACGACACCGCGCTCGTGGCCCGCGCCGCCGCCATCGCCCGCCGTCACTCGATTCCCGTCACCGTCGACGTCGACACCATTTACAAAGGCTTCGAAGACGTGCTGCCTAACGTCGACTACCTCATCACCAGCAGCGAATTCCCCGAGCGCTGGACCGGCGTCGCCGACCCGCTCCAGGCGCTCACACGCATTCAGAACGAGTACGGCATGCGTTGCGCCGCCATGACCCTCGGCCCGCACGGCGCCCTCGCCCGCATGGACGGCCGCTTCTTCTACTCGCCCGGCTTCGTCGTCTCGTGCCTCGATACGACCGGCGCCGGCGACGTCTTTCACGGCGCATTTTGCTACTCTGTGGTGCGGGGCTTTTCTCTCGTGGAATCGCTGGAATTCTCCAACGCCATGGCGGCACTCAACTGCACCGCGCTCGGTGCCCGCGGCGGCATCGCCACACAGTCTGAGGCGCGGGCGCTGATGGCCCGCGGCGAGCGGCGCGTCGAGGACGCCTTCTCCGACTTCCGCGAGTGAAAACGGAACCGCACCTATGCTCCCGCTCCACGACAACTCCCGCCGCCCCTCCAGGATCCCGCTGATTACCGGCGGCCTGATCGCCCTCAACGTCTTCATCTTCCTCTATCAGTTTTCTCTCGATCCCTTCTCGACCAACGATTTCGTCTACGCCTTCGGCTTCGTGCCCGCGCGCTTCCATTGGATCTCCGTCTTCACCTCGCTGTTCATCCACGCCGGCTGGCTGCACATCATCGGCAACATGGTCTTCCTATGGGTCTTCGGCCCCAACATCGAAGACCTTCTCGGTCATAGCCGATTCCTGCTCTTCTACCTGCTCTGCGGGGCCGCCGCGGCGCTGGCGCAATACGCCTTCAGCCCCGACAGCCGCATCCCCCAGATCGGCGCCAGCGGCGCCATCTTCGGCGTCATGGGCGCCTACCTGGTCAAGTTCCCTCACTCGCGCATCACCACCGTCGGCTGGTTTATCATCCTGTTCAGCCTCGAGCTCCCCGCCTGGCTGCTGCTGCTCTGGTTCATCGGCCTGCAGTTCTTCAGCGGCGTCGGCTCCATCGCCGACGTGGCCGCGCAGCGCGGCGGCGTGGCCTACTTCGCCCACATCGGCGGCTTCTTCGCCGGCATGCTCCTGATTCTGGTTCTGCAGACGCGCCAGCGCTTCACCGTGCGCCGCGATCTAAGCTGGTAGTGGTCGCTCCGGCCATGTTCTACCCACCCGATCTCGATCTTTCCGCCGCGCCCGCGCTCGACCTGCTGGCCATCGCCGCCCATCCCGACGACATCGAGCAGACCTGCGGCGGCACTCTCATGAAGATGGCCGAAGCCGGCTACCTCACCGGCGCCCTCGACCTGACCGCCGGCGAAATGGGCTCACGCGGCACGCCCGAGTTGCGCCTCGCCGAGGCCCGCCAATCCGCCTCCATCCTCGGCCTGGCCTTTCGTGAGAATCTGCGCATGCCCGACGCGCGCCTCGACAACAGCCTGGCCCTGCGCATGACTCTCATGAGCGTCGTCCGCCGCCTCAAACCCAAGGTCGTCATCCTGCCCTATTGGGACGCCCGCCATCCCGACCATTCCGTCGCCTCGCAATTGGGTTTCGAAGCCTGCTTCCTCGCCGGCCTGCGCAAGATGGAAGAATCCGTCGCGCCCCACCGACCCCACAAGCTGCTCTACGCCTCGCTCTACGCCAACGTGACGCCCTCTTTCGTCGTGGACATCACGCCCTACTTCGACCGCCGCATGGAGTCCCTGTTCGCCTACGCCTCGCAATACGGCGAATCCGAAACCGCCGCCGGCCTGTTCCCCAACCGCGACGAAATCCTCGACCGCCACCGCTCCATCGCCCGCTTCTACGGCAACCTCATCGGCGTGAAATACGGCGAACCCTTCGTCGTGAAGGAAACCCTACGCATCGACGACATCGTCACCATGGGCGTCCGCACGTTCTAGTGGTGGGCCGAGCCGTTGTTGTGCTGCCGCACCAGTTCCCTACCCTCCGGCATCAGGCCAACCAGTCGGTCGCGGTGCGACACCCGCGTCACGTCCTGCTCGATGATCGGCCGCTCGTCCAGTACGTCGGAAAAGGGACGTTCTTCCCCACGATCTATGAGTCGATGGCTGTAATGACCAGGGTCACAGCCAAGTTCGGCTAAGGACGACTGCGGCTATGCCGAACCCAACGATCAGTAGGCCGGCGAAGCGGTTCATCAATCGGAGGCTGCGGTCGTTGAATCGGTCGCGGAACAGGTTTACGATGCTACCCAACACAATCCACCACAACATCGAACCGCAGAAGATTCCGCCTACGAGAAACACGGTCAGCCACCACTGCCTTTGATGCCCTATGCCGAGCGCCGCCAGGATGGCGAGAAATGACAGCACCGTCGTCGGATTCGTAAGCGTCAAGAGAAATGTCGACCTCAAATCGGAGTACGCGCTCGCGCGGTCTTGCGTTTGCGCGTCCAGCGACTCGGGCCGCTTGAAGAAGTACCAGATGCCGACAATGACCAGCAGAATACCGCCGAAAAAGCGAATCCAGAATTGTTCCCGTACAAGGAACTGGACGACGAGTGTGATGCTGAAGCCCGCGACAGCGCCGTAGAACATATCGGCCGCCGCCGCTCCGAGGCCGGAGATGACGCCCGACTTCCATCCCCCCTCGATCGTCCGGTGGATGCATAAGATATTCACCGGTCCCACGGGCATCGCAATCATCAGCCCGACGATGATGCCCCTTATCAGCAATTCGACTTCTCTCATTCGCCGGCCACCACCTCCAATGTTCGCGTCTTTTCAATGAAACCCGAAAACCCCGGGCCAGTATGCACAAATCCCTACACTCGCAAGCCTGGCGGCCGCCGCTCAGTCGAGCACCACCGCCTTATTCGCGTACCGCAGGATCCGGTGTTCCAGGTGCCACCGCACCGCCCGCGCCAGCACCACCCGCTCCAATTCCCGGCCCTTCTGCATCAGGTCTGCCAGTTGGCCGCGGTGCGACATCCGCGTCACGTCCTGTTCGACGATCGGCCTCTCGTCCAGAACACCGGTCACAAAATGGCTCGTCGCCAGCAACCCGGCTCGACCGATATCCGGCGTCGGATTACGGTGTTCTTGCTGTCCAAGCGCAGCGGAGTGCGGTGTTTTCGCGATGAATTCACGGTGTGCGCACTGTGTTTTTGCGATTCCGCCCCTCCGTGGTCACGCTTCTTGGCCGCGTGGTAGTGAATTATTGGTAATCGATCAGAGTTAGGAGGCCGCCAGCGCGTGCCGACGCATGCGCCGGGCCACCAGGCGCGTGGCGCGGCGGCTGATCAACATGGCGACTTGACCCAGGAGTTCAGGCACGCCCTGCGGCTCGACGAGCATCTTGGCCAGCGGCACGCTCGCCGTCTCAGCCGGCGATTCCGCCTCATTGCGCCACGCCGCCACCAGCGCGGTGGCGGGTTGGTAGTCCTTGATGCGCGCGTGAGCCAGCACCCGCAGCCCGGCTTCCGGCGATTCCATCGCCAGGTCGGACAGCACCAGCGCATACTCTTTCTCGTCCATCAAGCCCACCGCTTCGGCTGCCGTCGCAGCCGAATCGACCCTGTAACCTCCTGCTTCCAGGACGGTTTTCAGCGTCAGGCGCGATGTCGGGTTATGGTCCGCCAACAGTACCCGGGCCATCCGCGGGTGTTTGCGTTTTTTGCCGGAGTGCACAGCGTTCGGGCAAGTCATCTTGTTCTTACTCGCATTCGCCCGGCTCGAAGAGGTCCTCGGCTAGGTTTTGCTACCTAGGAGCAGTTTATCCCAAACTTGGGAGATTTGATCCCAAAGATTGAATTATTGCACTTGTAGAGAAATTTACGCGGCGTCGTGACCGAAAACCCGGGCAAACAGAGCATCGACATTCTTCAACTGTCGTTCAACTGAAAAGGCGCGCTCGATCTGCTCTTTGTTAAGGTGGGCGCGAACCTCCGAATGGGCTTCGATCGCCGCCCGGAAGTCGCCTTCTTCGTTCCAGGCCCGCATGGCTTCGCCCTGCACGATCTGATAGGCCTGTTCGCGCAGCATCCCGGCGGCGGCCAGATCCAGCAGCACTTGGCCGGAGAAAACCAGGCCTTTGGTGAGGTCCAGGTTGCGGCGCATGCGCGCGGTGTTGACCCGCATGTTGGCGATCAGCCATTCGGTCTTGGCCAGGAGGTAGTCGGTCAGGATGAATGAGTCGGGCAGGATCACCCGCTCGACGGACGAGTGGGAAATGTCGCGCTCATGCCACAGGGCGATATTCTCGAATGCGGCCTGCACGTTGGCCCGCACCACGCGGGCCAGACCGCAGATCTGCTCCGACACCACCGGGTTGCGCTTGTGCGGCATGGCCGAGGAGCCCTTCTGGCCGGCGGCGAACGGCTCTTCCGCCTCGCGCACCTCGGTGCGCTGCAGATGCCGGATCTCGAGCGCGCACTGCTCGCACAACGCCGCGGCCAGCGCCAGCGCGGAGATCAGAGCCGCATGCCGGTCGCGCGAGATCACCTGGCTGGCGATCGGCGCCACCTTCAGGCCGAGCTTCCCGCAGATCGCTTCCTCGGCTTCGGCGCTGAGGTGCGCCAGCGTGCCGACGGCGCCGGAGAGCTTGCCGTAGCGCAGGTCCTCGGACGCGGCCTCGACCCGCCGCCGGGCGCGCTGCGCTTCGTCGTACCACAGGGCCAACTTCAGCCCGAAAGTGATCGGTTCGGCGTGGACCCCGTGGGTGCGGCCGATTGCCACGGCATGCTTGAATTCCAGGGCGCGCCGCCGCAAGGTTGCGATCAGCGTATCAAGTCCGGCGAGAATCAGCCGCGCCGACTCCAGGATCTGCAGGGCTTGGGCGGTATCTACTACGTCATTTGAAGTAAGACCATAGTGCAACCACCGCGAAGCTTCGGCACATCCGGCCGCTTTCATCGTTTCAGATACTGCAGTTGTAAAAGCTATAACGTCATGCCGGACTTCCTTCTCGATGGCGTCGATCCGGGCGACGGTAAAACTGGCGTGTTGCCGCAGCAGCTGAGCCGCCTCCACTGGCACCTCGCCTCCTTCAGCCAGCGCTTCGCTGGCTGCGAGTTCGACGGCAAGCCATTGAGAAAACTTGCTTTCCTCGCTCCAGATGCGGCCCATCGCAGGCCTGGTATAACGTGCAATCATAAAATCCTACAATTGAAATACTTCGCTCTGCTGGCGCGGCTCGGCAACCACCAGGCGCGGCTTCTTACCGCACATCTGCAAGGCTTGTTCAGCCACCAGCCGCGCATGCCAAGGCGAGTTATTGGTCTCGCTCAAGTGGCCCAGAATCAGCGTCTCGGTCTGCTCCGGCAGACCCTCGTCATCTGCGATGTAGTCCGAAGCGGCGTCATTTGAAAGGTGACCTTTGCGCGACAGGATGCGCTGTTTCACCTGCCACGGGTACGGCCCGACCCGCAGCATTTCCGGGCAGTGGTTCGACTCCAGGAGAATGAACTGGCTGTCGCGGAGGTGCCATTTTACGCTGTTCGGCAGGTAGCCGAGATCGGTGACTATGGAGAGCTTCGTCTTCCCGACCGTGACCGTGAAGCCGACCGGGTCGGCGGCATCGTGCGGGATAGTAAAGCTCTGGATCCGCAGATCGCCGATCTCAAACTCCGCACCGGCCTGAAAAACGGCGATCTCCGGCTCCGGGCCGCCCCAGTCGATGGCTTCGGCCGTGCCGCGGGTGGCAAAGACCGGCGCCTGCATGCCTTTGGTGCGCGTCAGCACGGGCAGGCCATTGACGTGGTCGCTATGCTCGTGGGTGATGAGGATGCCGTCCAGGCGCTGGGCATCTTCGCCGATGGCTCCGAGGCGGGCGAGAATCTGCTTCCGGTTCAACCCCGCGTCGATCAGGATGCGGGTGGCCGGGCTGGCGATGAAAATGGAATTGCCCGCGCTGGAGGAGGCGAGCACGCAGATCCTGACGATGGCGGCCCTCCTGACCCTTCCATGGTAATCCAGACTCGCGCCCTCGCTCCAAACATATTCGCAATGATTGTTTGGGAACGCGCGGCGCCCGCCGGAGCTTCAAACGGACGCGCGCGGCGCGGCAGCGGCCGGGCATATACTGACAAGCGGATTGGGGGATGTCGTTTGGAACTTGCTTCTGTCCTTTCGTTCGGAATGCGGGCATGGCTGACGTTGCTGGGGCCGGTCCTCTTCTTGGCGGCCGCGGTGAATCTCGCGGCTGCGCCGCCGCAGGCCGCGAAGCCGGTCGAGAAGGTTGTCGTGCGCCCGGCGACTTACACCAGCTATCGCGCCATGGGCTCGATCCGGATCGACGGCAAACTGGACGAGCCGGATTGGCAGCATGCACCGCTGTCGACTCCCTACGTCGACATCGTGACCGGCAAGCCGGCCTGGTATGACACGCGGGTGTCGATCCTGTGGGACGACAAGTACCTGTATTTCGGTATCCGCGCCGAGGAGCGCGACGTGCGGGCGACGCTGACCGGGCACGATTCGCCGATTTACGATGACAACGACCTGGAGATCTTCATCGCCGGGAGAGATGCCTACTACGAGTTTGAGATGAATGCCTTGAATACGGTCTACGACGTGTTCTGGATCTGGCAGGACATGTACTTCCATGGCAGTCCGTACAAGGTCCCGGAATGGGGCCTGCAGGGCCGCAAGATCATGGTGCTGGACGGCGTGGGAGGCCACGTACATCCGCGCGGCAAGCGCAACGGCTACATCGATTACGACTTTCCGGGCCTGCTGCACGCGGTGCACGTCGATGGCACGCTCAACGACCATAGGGATATCGACCGCGGCTGGACTGCCGAGGTCGCGTTTCCGTGGGAAGGCCTGAAATGGCTGGCCGATGGACGCTCGCTACCGCCTAAGCAAGGCGACGTATGGCGCATCGATTGCTCGCGCTTTGAGCACTTCGACCGCGACGGTCGGCTGGTCGAAAACTGCGCCGGCTGGACCTGGAACCGTCACGGCTACTATGACTCGCACATTCCGGAAACGTTCACCTACGTGCGTTTCGCCAGACACAACCCGACGCGGTGAAGCTCTGCCCGCGCTTCCGGGCTCATCTATGCTGGTAAGTAAGGCCATGAAGATCCACGTTTACGTCACCCCCAAGAAGACCGTTCTGGACCCGCAGGGGCAGGCCATCTGCCGCGCTCTGAACGGGATGGGCCACAAGGAAATCACGAATGTCCGCCAAGGCAAGTTTTTCGAGGTGGAACTGGCGGATGGCCTCAGCGGCGCAGAAGCGCTGGAGCGGATGAAACAACTGGCGGAGGATGTGCTCGCCAATCAGGTGATCGAAGAGTACCGCGTCGAGATCGCGGGCTGAAGGGCTGTTCCGCTTCGCAACCGGCACCAGATCCGCGCCGGGCCGCGCTCGCACTCCGGTCTCTGTTACGACCCTGGCGTCCCGAGCGTCACTGGGAGGAGCTTATGTGCGGAATCATCGGATACGTGGGACACCGGAAGCCGGTGCCGATCATTCTGGACGGCCTGCGGCGGCTGGAGTACCGGGGCTACGATTCGGCCGGGCTGGCGGTGGTGGATGACAACGAAGTTCTGACAGTGCGCCGGGCCGAAGGGAAGTTGCACAACCTGGAAGAGGCGGTGCGGCTGAACCCGGTGGACGGCTGGTACGGGATCGGTCACACGCGCTGGGCGACGCATGGCCGGCCGACCGAGGAGAACGCGCACCCGCATCGCGACTGCCATGGCGATACGGTTGTGATCCACAACGGCATCGTCGAGAACTACCTGGCGCTGAAGCAACATTTGACCGCAGAGGGTCACACGTTCGTCACCGAGACGGACACCGAAGTCATCGCCCACCTAGTGGAGAAGCATTTCCGCGGCAATCTTGAAGACGCGGTGCGAGCGGCGGTGGAGGACATGCAGGGCGTGTTCGCGCTGGTCGTGATTTCGCGGCTCGATCCGGGCAAGATCGTCGCCGCGCGCAACGGCCCGCCGATCGTGGTCGGATTGGGCGAGGGCGAGTACTTCGTGGCCAGCGACATTCCGGCCATCCTGAACCACACGCGCGACGTTTTCTTCCTGCAGGATGGCGACGTGGCGATTCTCACCAAGGACGGTGTCCTGCTGACCGACCTCGCGGGCCGGCCGGTGAAACGCCAGGTGTCGCACATTCTGTGGGACCCGATCATGGCTGAAAAGGGCGGCTACAAACATTTCATGCTCAAGGAAATCTTTGAGCAGCCGCGGGCCGTGCGGGACACGCTTCTGGGCCGCGTGGGGCAGGAGTCGGGGCGCGTGTTTCTGGATGAGATGCAGATTCACGCGCGCGATTTCGCCGCGTTCCGCGCGGTGCGGATCGTGGCCTGTGGGACCAGTTGGCATGCCGCCGTGGCCGGCAAATTCATGATCGAGCGGCTGGCGCGGATGCCGGTGGAAGTGGACTACGGCAGTGAGTTCCGCTACCGCGACCCGATCATCGGGCCGGAGACGCTGACGGTATTGATCTCGCAATCGGGCGAGACGGCGGACACGATCGCGGCGCAGCGCGAGGCCAAGTCGAAGGGCTCGCGGACGCTGGCCATCGTCAACGTGATGGGATCGATGATCTCGCGCGAGGCCGCGGGCACGCTGCTGACGCACGCCGGCCCGGAGATCGGCGTGGCCTCGACCAAAGCCTTCACGGCACAGCTCACGGCGTTGTTCATTCTGGCGATGGCGCTGGGCCAGGCGCGCGGCGCGTTGACGGCGGAGCAGTCCTGCGACCTGGGCCAGGAGCTGATGCTGATACCGGGCAAGCTTGAGTCCGTGCTGAGCTCGAACACGCCTTATGAAGAATTGGCCAAGGTGCTTTTCAAGTCCAGCGACTTTCTATACCTGGGCCGCGGCATCCATTACCCGATTGCGCTGGAAGGCGCGTTGAAGTTGAAGGAGATCAGCTACATTCACGCCGAGGGTTATCCGGCGGGAGAAATGAAGCACGGGCCCAACGCGCTGATCGACGAGACGCTGCCAACGGTGGTGCTGGCGACGATGGATCCCGCGGACGAGGGCAGCCGCCTGCGTTACGAAAAGACGCTGTCGAACATCCAGGAGGTGAAGGCGCGCGGCGGGAAGGTCGCGGTGGTAGCGACCGAAGGCAGCGAAGAGGCGGGCAAAGCGGCCGATTGGATCATCTGGATTCCGCCCACGCGCGAACTGCTGCTGCCGATTCTGGAGGTCGTGCCGCTGCAGTTGCTGGCGTATCACATCGCGGTGCGCCGCGGCTGCGACGTGGACCAGCCGCGCAACCTGGCCAAGAGCGTCACGGTGGAGTAAGAGCAGGTGCGGCAGGCACAGCGCGAGTTCGTCATTGACACGCACGGCCAGGGCCTGTACGAGTTCACCCGCGAGGTGGAACGGTGGCTGCGAGAGGAACGCCTGGAGCAGGGCCTGCTGAGCCTGTTCTGCCGCCATAGCTCGGCCTCATTGCTGATCCAGGAGAATGCCGACCCGGACGTGGTTCATGACCTGCAGGCGTTCTTCTCGCGAATGGTGCCAGAAGGCGCCAGTCTGTACCGGCACACGAGCGAAGGCCCGGACGACATGCCGGCGCACATCCGCTCCGCCCTCACCCCGACGTCGCTGACGATCCCCATCGCACAGGGCCGCGCCGCGCTCGGTGCCTGGCAGGGCATCTACCTGTTTGAACACCGCGACCGCCCGCACCGGCGCCACGTGCTGGGCCACCTCCTAGGCGAATAAAGACCTTGATGCGGGGTGTATGCTCAAGCAGGACAAGGAGTTGTTCGAAATTGGCCTTGTTCCTCGTTTTTTGTTTTTCAGCTTTGCGGCGGCGAGAGATTGCGCTCGCACCAGCCGCACGCACTCAATCTTCCATAAGAGGTGTAAGATCGAAACCATGAGCATCACTCGGCGAGGTTTCCTTAATTCCGCGGCATTGGCGCCGCTGGCGTGGCAGGCCGTCGCGGCGGAGCCGGACCCGGTCACCGGCATGCCCATGCGCAAGCTGGGCAAGACCGGCGAGAAGGTGTCGCTGCTCGGCTTCGGGGGCGGCAGCCGCTTTCTGGCGTACAAGGACCGCGAGAAGGGATTGGAGGCGCTGGAGACGGCGCTGAAGTTGGGTATCAACTACGTCGATTCCGCGTCCGGCTACGGCGACGGCGAGAGCGAGAGGTGGATCGGCGAATACCTGCGCTCGCACAAGAAGAGCTTCTTCGTCGTCACCAAAATCGATGCCCGCAAAGGCGACGAAGCGAAGCGCGAAATCGAGCGCTCGCTGAAGAACTTCGGGCTGGCGCAGATCGACCTGATCCACGCACACGGCCTGGGCAACGAGGACGATCTGGCGGCCATCGAGGCCCCCGACGGGCTGCTGAAAGTGCTGCACCAGATGCGCGACCAGAAGGTGGCGCGCTTCATCGGCGTCACCTGCCATCAGAACCCGCAGGTGCTGAAGACGGCGCTGGAGCGGCATGATTTCGACTCCACGCAAATGGCGCTGAACATCGCGCAGATCGGCAACGCCGCGCCCTCGGACAAAGCGGGGCAAGGCATGACCGGCGCCTCGGGCTTCGAGTCGGTGGCGATGCCGGTGGCACTTAGGAAGGGCATGGGCCTGACGGCGATGAAGCTGTTCGGCCAGGACAAGCTGGTCGGACAGGCGGCGCCCGAAATGCTGATCCGCTATTCGATGTCGCTGCCCATCTCGGCGGCGGTAGTGGGCATGCCAAAGCTCGAATTCCTCAAGGCCAACATCGCCGTGGCCAAGAGCTTCCGGCCGCTCTCGCCGGAAGAGATGAAGGCGCTGCCGCAAAGCGTCTCGGCGCAGATGCGCGCCTCGCTCGACCGCTTCTTCAGCCAGCATGTGGATTGCTGAGGCGCGCGCCGCGGATCTGGACTCTGCCGGCGCACGGGCCGAACTCGCGGCCGAAGCCACGCGACTGCTGCGCGGCGCGTCGGGCGAAGACCTGGAGATCGTCTACGAAGATGGACTGTGGATGCACCGCGCCGGCCCGCTGTGGTTCCCCGACGGGCCCGCCTTCGTCTACGCGGAAGGCTGCTGGGCCAAGTGGCCGGAACGTGCGGCTAAGTTCCGCCGTGACGCGGCCGATTACTGGTTCCACGTCTACCAGCCGCGGCCTGGCGACGTGATCGTCGATGTCGGCGCCGGGCGCGGTGAGGACGTCTTCGCGTTCTCCGAGGCGGTTGGGCCGGAAGGCACGGTGTGGGCGGTGGAAGCGCATCCCGGCAGCTTCCGGCTGCTCGAACGCTTCTGCCGGAAGAACGGCCTCACGAACGTGCGGCTGCTGAATTGCGCGGCCATGGACCGGCGCAGCCGGCTGCGAGTCGAGACGCTGCCGGTGTGGGAGTCGAACTTCGTGCACGACGGACCGCCGACACCGACGAGCCAGGAGGTGGAGGCGTTCCCATTCGACGAGATCTGCGCGCAGCACGGCATCGAGCAAATCGACTTCCTTAAGATGAACATCGAGGGCGCGGAGCGCTTCGCGCTGCGCGGCATGCCGGAGACGCTAGAACGCGTGCGCTATGCCTGCATCGCGGCCCACGATTTCCGCGCCGCGCGGGGCGAGGGCGAGGAGTTCCGCACGCACGATTTCGTCGTCCAGACGCTGCAGGCCGCTGGTTTCAAACTGAAGATCCGCGCGGACGATCCACGTTATTACGTGAAAGAGCACATCCACGCCTGGCGCTAGTGTCATCTCTCGCAGATTCTCTGACAATCAACGGTCATTCACCGTGGCGCAGGCACTCGTGCCTGCCGCGTCGACACTCATGTCGACGTCTGGTCGGCCGTGCCTGCCGCGCCGACACTCGTATCTACGCCTGGTCGGCGTTGTCAATCCTTGACTGAGACACTACACTAGGCGTGCAGCTTTTTTAGCAGCCAGGCCATGTTGCGGCCGAGCGTCTGCATCGTCCGGATGCCTTCGGCGTCGTTTTCCACTTCGCCGATCTCGCGGCCGTAGCCGATGTTCCAGTAGCTCGAACCGGGGATGATCATCTCCGTGATCAGGAAGAAGTGGTTCAGGGTGTCGAAAGCGTGGATGGCGCCCGCGCGGCGCACGGCCACGACGGCGGCGCCCACCTTGCGCCGGAACATGCCGCCGTTGGCGCCCGAGACCATGCAGGCGCGGTCGATCAGCGCCTTGATCTCCGGCGAAACGTCGGCCACGTAGGTCGGCGAGCCGAGCAGCACGCCGTCGGCATCGATCATCTTTTCGATGAGTAGATTGCCGTCGTCCTTGGCCTGGCCGCAGCGCCGGTTCTTATTGGCCGCGCACTGGCGGCAGGCGACACAGCCGTGAATCTCCAATCCGTGCAGCTCGACGAGTTCGGTTTCAATGCCCTCGGCGGCGAGCTCGGCGAGGACGTAGTTTAGCAGGATGGCCGTGTTGCCAGCCTTGCGGGCGCTTCCGTTGAATGCGACGACTTTCATGGTGGTAAATGAGAAAAAGAGAGCCTGAAAGTCTATTCTCTCATGGGAACCGGAACCTGGGCAGGTAGATCAAGCTTGAGGGTTTGTGCGCTGCCAGGAAACGCTTTGACTCATTCCGGCAGACATGGGAAGAGTGTGCTGTACGCCCGCCGCCGCACCCGCGGCCATTCGAGCTGCCCAGGAAGGTGCGGGCTGTTCAGGCGGGGAAATCCCAGCAGGGATATGGGGCACGCGAAAAGGGGCGGTGGGCCGTCACACTTGGACGGGAATCCGCATGGGACTGCCCGGCCTTCGCGAATCAGACCTGGTCCGCACGCGCTTTGAAAATGCCGCCACGCGCTTGCCCGCGGAGATGAGCGGATCTTCGATGAGATGGAACGAAACCATCGAGGCGGCGGCCGTGCCCGCTGCCACAATCAACGCCCGCACCACGCCGCTGCCGATGGGCAGCCTGTTGAACACGATAAACATGATGATGTGATGCCACAGGTAAATGCCGAACGAATACTTGGCGATCCAATGCGCGGTCTTCGTCACGGCGGCAGAACCGACTTCGTGAAATGTGTGCCAGGTTAAGCCCAACAGCAAGGCGACAGGCCATTCCCAGACCAAGTTCAGCACTTCCCGGTCCATCTGAAAACAGGCCGACGCCAACAGGCTGGAGACAACGATCAGGCACGGCCAGAAAACAAACGACCATCTGCGCTGGGCAAACCGGCAGCGGTAGGCCACGACCCCCGAAAGAAAGCACGGGATGTAGGTCAGCAGATTCATGTGCCCCGTCAAAAAGGCCATGCTCAGCGCCGCCACAAGAGAGAGCCCCCAGGCGGCCACCATATAAGAGATCCAGCGCACCCGCGACGAAAACAGGATGAACAGGAATGGAAGAACAACATACATCTGAACTTCCAGAGGTAACGACCATAAGGGCGAGATAATCGACTCTTGATGCGTTAAGTTCTGGATCAGCAGCAGATTGGATATGACCTGCTTTGCGCTGGGCACAGCAACCCAGGCGGTCATTCCATAACGCCACGGGATGCGAAAAACGAGCGCAACCACGATCGAGCAAATTGCCAATGGATAAATGCGGAAGATGCGCCGGATATAGAATTCCCGCATGAAATGCGGATTCCCGGGTGCAAGCCGCTCCAAAGATCGCATCAGGACCAAGCTGGTATGAACGAAGAACAGGATAACGCCCATCCGGGTCATTCCGTGCAACCAATCTCCGAGCACCGCCGCCCCGCCGAACCAGAAATCGAAAAGATGGCCGACAAACACAAATAGAACGGCGATGGCCCTGAGGACATCGAGATTGCGGTCTTCCGACCTGGGGGCCTCGGACACGAATTGGCGCAGGGCGTGGGGTCGGACGGTCGTTTGTGGCAAGTCTTGATATTTTAGCACTGAATAAAACGAAACAGTACAGATTCCGTAAAAAAGGCCGTCCCGCGATGGCACCAATCATTCGATCTGTGGGATTGCGCTAATAGTGGTGGATGGCGCTGCGCACTCGGCGACTTGCGCTTCTTCGCTGTTCTATCGCTCCAACCGATTCCAGAGGACACGCGGCACGCTTACTCGGCTTCGACTACTGCCGCGCCCAGGGCGTGGAGCTTGGGGCTCAGGTTCTCATA
>Ga0302319_10002036_pt1 | contig 44280 bp, 40 predicted proteins | sample Bog_T0_2_FD_203319 | JGI IMG/M metagenome (GOLD analysis project Ga0302319, IMG submission 203319) | Peat permafrost microbial communities from Stordalen Mire near Abisko, Sweden - Bog_T0_2 | ecosystem: Environmental > Terrestrial > Soil > Wetlands > Peat | place: Sweden: Abisko, Stordalen Mire...
CATACTCGCGGCCGGCGAAGAAGAATCATGTTCCTGCCGGAGCGAAAAAGTTGATTTTTGCCGGCGTTGTGCTGCTAGCGGCGATGCTCGGCGTGGTGCTCATTTTCTCCCATAAGTTGTCGCCTACAAAACCACACGGCCAAGCCTCCAAACGGACACAAGCGCAACAGCAGACCGCGAGCGCTACCGGGGTGATGCCAGCCAACGAAAACAACACACCGAGCGCCGCAACGGGTAACGATCCTGATAGCGTCACGCCGAACGCAATTCTGGCGACCAAAAACAGTCTGGAAGCGCTGAAACGCCACGCAAAAGAGGCGGAGGAAGCTGCTACCAAACCTTCTGGAACGGGGAACGGAACTGCCGGCGGTACGCAACAGGCGCCAGGGTCTGCTAGCTTTAAGGCGCCAGCTTCGAAGCAGTTCAATGCTTCACCAAGAACGATCGGCTCCATCGCCCCCTTCCAGCCCCCGCCATACAACGGAGCCGCCAACCCTGGTCAACCCTTCAGTGGGCTTGGGGCCGCAGGGGCGCAATACCAGTCAGGAGCCTCCTATAGCGAGTCAGTGCGCACATGGAACGACGAGGTGACCAAGACACGCATCGTCTTCTCGCGCAAGAGTGTACCTGCCGCAGTTGACGCAACACAGTATCTAGGACCCGCGATCACGAACTTTGGTTTGGAGCCTGGCTTCCACGTTGCCGCCCGGCTTGAAGCTTCGGCTACTACGTCGGTTGCAGCTCCTGTCACCGCCGTAATCGAGTACAACTACGAGCGCAACGGGCAGATTGTCCTGCCGGCGGGGAGCCGTGCGATTGGGCGCATCAACAGCGCCGATGCGCACGGCAATATGGCAATCGCGTTTGATTGCGTCGATCTTCCCAACGGCTCCACTGTGCCTATTAGTGCGGTTGCGGTCGATACAAACCTGCGCTCGCTGAAAGGTCAGGTGACCGGCAGCAGCCGCGGCAAGGCCATGCTCGTAGCTACGCTCTCCGGAATCGGCCAAACAACGGCGATGATGCTTGGGAACAACACAAGCACGGCATTGAGCGGCCAGGACATGATGCGCGCACAGCTCTCACAAAACATGGGTAATACCGCAGACACTCAGATTGCCAAGATGATCTCGAACGAGAGAGTCATCGTTACGCTTGCCGCAGGCACCGAGTTCTATATGGTGTTTACCAAGGCAGCGCTGCCACAGAACTCAGCCCAGCAGTCGCCGTTGGCAACTAATTCCAACCACCTACAGGCCGTTTCAGCGTCACTGTCTGGACGATAGGAACTAGCTGAAATGGCTTTCCATCGCCTGCGCCGATCGTCCTCAGAATTAGCCCGCCGCGAGTTCTCCATACGCGGCGGGCAATCAGCACGGGATAAACTCTTTACCTTTTAAGTCCACCGCTTTGCGGAACCCTCAATCCGAAACTTGGCCGCTCTCAACTACCTGTCAGAATTAGAATGGCAAGTTGTTGAACATGGGGAAGCCAATAGGATTATGTTTCTATTGCCATGTCGGCAAAATCGCCAACTCATAGGCGAGTTGATTCGGGAGAGTTCGTTGTGACGCTCTGCGAAAGGTGCTATGACGAAAGACTGGAAAACTCGGCTGATCCATACTGATGCGAGCGTTCCCGAAGGCTTTGAGTCGCTAACGGCGCCCGTCTATCGCGGTTCAACCGTGGTCTTTCCAGACACCTCATCGATGCGCACGGACTGGAATCAGGAGGAGCTCGGCTACGCCTACGGCTTGCACGGTACGCCGACTACTCTGGAATTGGCTGCGCGCATCGCGGAGTTGGAAGGCGGCACGCGCACCTTGCTGACTCCGAGCGGACTGGCGGCTATTGGCGTGGTGGACTTGGCGTTTCTCTCCGCCGGAAGTCATGTGCTGATTCCGGAGAACGTCTATAGCCCGAATCGTGTATTGGCCGTGAAGCTGCTGCGCCGCTTCGGCATCAAGGCCTCATTCTATCCACCAGAGATTGGCGCCAGCATCGTGGAACACTTTCGTCCGAATACCCACCTCGTATGGACTGAGAGCCCAGGCTCGATCACCATGGAGGTGCAGGACGTGCCAGCCATTTGCGCTGCTTCCCATGAGCGCGCCATCCCGGTAGCGATCGACAATACCTGGGCCGCAGGAGTGCTGTTCCGGGCCTTTGATCACGGCGTGGACGTCTCGGTGCAGGCGGCCACGAAATACATTGGCGGGCATAGTGACCTCCTGATGGGTTCGGTGACGCTACGCGATCCCGCCTACCTGGAAAAACTTGGTGAAGTGCGGGCGCGGCTTGGAATGGCGGTATCTCCCGACGACTGCAGCCTGGCTCTCCGTGGAATCACCACGCTAGCGGTGCGACTGAAGCATGTGGAGCAGTCGGCGCTGGAGATTGCGCGCTGGCTTGCCGCCAGGTCTGAGGTACAGGTGGTGCTGCATCCGGCGCTGGAGTCCTGCCCGGGGCATGACCTTTGGAAGCGGGATTTCACTGGCTCGTCGGGACTGTTTTCGTTAGTGTTGAAGCCGGGGTTCAGCGGCGTACAAGTCAGAACCTTCGTAGACGCGCTGGCGTTGTTCAAGATCGGCTATAGTTGGGGCGGCGTGGCCAGTCTGGCGGTGGCTTACGACATGAGCAGAGTGCGCAGCCACACCGATTACGGCGACCGCATCGTGCGACTTAACATCGGTCTGGAGAATACAGATGACCTGATTGCAGACCTCGAGAGGGGGCTGCGTGCGATGCTGGGCTGAGATTGTTTGATATCACCGGTGTGATTTAGATTCTGTTGCCGAGCTGTCCATCAGGTTGGGTACACGACTTTCAGTTCCAAGCAAGTCGGACATTTCACGGCGTAAAAAGAAGAAGCGGCGCCCAGAGTGCCCCGGACGCCGCCCGAACTACGCCGGAAGAATCCCCGGCGATAGCTCAATTTAGAAACTCAGTCTCAGCGAGAACTGAGCATTCAGAGGCTCGCCCGGACCGATGCCGGGGTTGCCAAGAGCAACTCCAACCGTCGAGCCGATGGTTCCTTTCTCGCTGGCGTTCGACAATACTCCGAGCGGTGCCAGGTTGGTGTGGTTGAAGAGGTTGAAGATGTCGGCGCGAAGTTGGGCACTCACATGTTCGGTGATCGCCGTGTTCTTCACGATCGCCAAGTCAAAGTCGTAGTAGCCGGGATTGTTGAACTGGTTGCGGCGAGTTGTCGAGTAGGTGCCCGGGGCGGCGTCCGCGAACGCCGTGGGGCTGAACCACTGCACAAATTTTGAGCCGCCGGAGTTGACAATTGCGTGGCTGACCCCGGCGAATGGATTGGCAACTTGCAACTGGGCGCGATCATTGCCCTCGCCGTTGCCGCTCGGATTGCTGCCAGAGGCTACCGTGAAAGGCACACCGCCGTGGAAGGCGAAGCCGCTATCTAACTCCCAGCCCTTCGTGAGCTTGCGCGGGCCGCCCCAGTAAGGCACGGCATAGCTCAGGAAGCCGGAGAAAGCGTGCCGCACGTCATAATCGGAGTTGCCATACTCTGCGCGCTCGTTGTTGGAGTTCTGCGGCAGGTAGGGCAACAGGCCGGTTTCATAGTCCAGCGCATGAGACCAGGTGTAACCAAGATGTGAATTCAGTCCGTGGAAGTTGACCAGCTTCAGCGTGGCCTGCAGCGAATTGTAGTTCGAATTCAGATTGCTGCGTAGCTCGTTGATTACCGAGAAGGGGAACTGGCCGGCGTAAGGCCGCGACGCTTGCAGAGCCGCGGACGAAATGTTCGCGCTGCCCAATGCACCTTGGTTGATGTCGTAGATGCCCGTCAGGTGCGTTCCCTTGGTTCCCACATAACCGATCTGTACCAGAATGTTCTGCGTGATGCTGTGCTGCACATTCAGGTCGTAGCTCTGCGTGTAGGAGGGGCGGAAGTTGCGATCGAATGTGGAGATCGCAGTTGTTGCTCCCTGCTGGCCGGCCAGCGCCTGCGCGTAGCTGTTGAACACCGGCGAGCCGGCTGTGATGGTGCCGCCAACTGTCGAAGTGGTGGCCACCTGGTTGGAGCCCGCCGGGTTGAACTGCGGGCCGAAGACGCCGCCGTTGGTCAACCAGGTGTTGTACAGCAGTTCCCGCAGGTAGATTGAATCGTAGTAGAGGCCATAGCCACCGCGCAGCACCGTCCGGGCGCTGTTGTCGAGCTGATAGGCAAAGCCCACGCGGGGGCTGAAAGCACCCAAATAGTTGTTGTACAGCTTGCTGACGTCCTTGCCCACCACCGCCAAGCCAGTTGTCAGCGAAGGATCGAAGACCGAAAGGTCCTGTTTGCCGGTGTAGGGCACCCCCTCATAGTCATAACGAATGCCGTAATTAACGCTCAGGCGCGGACGCACCTTCCAGGAATCCTGCGCATAGACGGCAAACGTGTTGATCTTGACCGTTCGGGTTGGGTCTCCCCATGTGATGTTCGAGTAGTTCTTGTCGGGCAGGCCGGCGAGGAAGTCGGCGAGGTATGCAGTGTTGCGAACGTTGGCATCGGGGTTGCTGGCATCCGCGGACCAAGGGCCCTGTGTGCCGTCGAAGTAGAGACTACCGCGCGCATTGCTGCGGTAAAAGTCGTAAACCTGCTCGCGGCGGTACTCACCACCAAAGTGGAATTGGTGTGCCCCGACAGTCCAGTTCAGGTCGTCATTGAGGTGACCTGTGCCGTCGGTGCGTCCCGACGGATTGGTGACACCGATCGGATCGAATCCGCTGCCGCCGCTGGCAAACAGCCCTCCGCTGGAGCCCGACGTAGGACCGATCTTGATGTAGGGCGCACCCGGCACGCTGGAGCCAGTATCCAGGCCCAAGGAGTTGGGATCAAAGCTGATGTTGGCGTCCGAAAAGGTCTGGTGGAAGTAGCTGACGCCTGCCGCCAGTTGATTGGTGATGGAAGGCGAGAGTACCCGGTTGTAAACCACTGAATAATTCTGAACGTGAATCGGTGCGTTTTCAAAGTACCAGGGAAGCGACGAACTGGTCGGCGCCGTCTGTGTGCCTTCGCCAGCAAACCAGTTGATGGACAGATGATCCTTGCTCGAAAAGTTTTCATCCAGCTTGATGATGCTGTTGTAGCTGTATCCAACTACGTTGCCGGTGGACTGATAATTGCCGGATGCAGTGGCTGGACCGGTGAGCGCATTGGCCGGCCAGAGGTTCGATAACAGCTTTGCAGAAACCGGACTGGGCGCCACTCCGTAAGTGTTCAAAACTCCGAGAGCCAAGGTCTGGTAGGCGGCCGAAGGCTCCAGCCCCGACTGGGCGGCTGCTCCCAGCAGAAACCACTGCTTTTCACCCGAAACAAAGAAGAACGACTTGTCCTTCTTCAGCGCACCGCCCAGCGAAAAGCCGATGTGCTCGTTGCGGGTCTTCGGCGTCGTATCAGCAAACGGATTCTGCGCCTGGAAGAGCTCGTTATGGTTGACGTAGTAAACCGATCCATGCAGTTGGTTGCCGCCGCTGCGGATGGTCAGGTTGGCAGTGCCACCCGGATTGCGCCCTAGCGAGGTCGAGCCGGAGGTTACAAACGAGTAATTCTCAATGGCGTCCACCGGCAGCAGGACGCCGGCAATGCCGTTTACGCCCGTCTGATTCACTGCCGGAATGTTCCACCACAGGTCGTTGTTGTCGGTTCCCTCAATTTGGTAGTTGACGTCGTTGGAGCGGGTGCCGTTGATGGAGAAAAGGTATCCGCCGCCGCCGTTGGTCAGACCGCCAAAGCCGGTCGACTGTCCGATTAACTGCGTATAATCGCGTCCGTTGTTGGGCAGGTTCGCTACCGCAGCCTCGGCCAACACCGTTGCCTGCGTGTCCGTCTGCGTATCAAGGGTCAGCGAGTCAGCGGTCACCTCAACGGTCTCGGCAGCGGAAGCCACGCTCAGTCTTACCGGAAACGTATAGATCACACCGGCCGTTACCGGAATCTTGTCAACCTTGATCGTCCTGAACTTCTCGGCCTTCACCGTGATGTTGTAGCTACCCAGTGGCAGGTTTGCAAAGGCAAACTCGCCGGCGCTGGAACTGACCGTCTTGTATGAAGCGTTGGTGGCGGACTCCACCGCCTCCACCAGCGCTGCGGAGACGGCAGCCCCGGATTGGTCTGTAATTGTTCCGTTGATTCCGCCGCGGAATACCTGAGCAAACGATGCGACTGGCAAAATCAGCAGCAGTAACAGTACCGCTAACTTGGATACACCTCGAGTAAGTCGATAACTCATCGCAAAACCTCCAGAGACTTAGGGAAAAAACAACAAAAAAGAAAAAGCCCACCAACCAGGGAAACTGGCGGTGGGCTCAAGAAACAGAAGCTAAAGCTATGCCTTATAAAGCTCGGCCTAGCCTCCCAATGCCAGAAGACAGGTGTGCGCGACGCATACATGCGCAACAACAAGTACCGATCTTTTTGGCGTTAGGTAGCATTGGTTTTTGAGAATAACATCAATAAACACGATCGGCAACCCCCAACCACATTTTCGAATAACATAGGTGCGGTCGAGCGCGGGATTAATAAGCAACCTATGACTATGCCGATCTGTCAACGCGACACGAGCTTGGGAAATGAGTTAAATTCACCGCGCAGTCTTTTCGTAATAAGCCATAAGGTCAGAGCGAGTAATTAGTCCAGCAAGTAGTCCCAGTTTCAAGACGACTACTGCCTGATTTACAGCCAGCAGTAACCGATAAATCTCCTGAAGCGGCGCATTGATATCTACTTCAGGCAAAGGCCGCGCCATTACTTCGTGCACCTTGACAGTTCGCGAGTCCACACCCCGATGCAGAGCATGAACGATCGTAATCTCCTGAACTGCGCCGACGATCTTGCCGTTTTCAACGACAGGCATCTGTGAGATACCGCGCTCATGGAAGGTCTCCGCTGCATGTTGGAGCGAGTCGTCCGGCAGCAGGCAGACCAATTTACCCTCACGCCCGAGTGCTTGCAGGAGATCTCCGGCGGTGGTGCGTTCGGGTGCGACTTCTACAAATCCGTTCTGAGCCATCCACGTGTCGTCATACATCTTGCTGAGATAATTGCGGCCAGTGTCGGGACAAAGCACGACAATCAAATCCTCAGGCGTACACCGCTGCGCATACCGAAAGGCCGCCGCCAGCGAGGTTCCGCTTGATCCGCCGAGAAGGATGCCTTCCTGACGCGCAACTTTGCGCGCTGTGACAAACGACTCCGCGTCACTGATGCGAATCCATTCATCCACAACTTGCGCATTCAATGTGCTCGGTACGAAGTCTTCGCCGATGCCCTCCACTTTCCAGGAACCTGGAGCTCCTCCGCTTAGGATCGAACCTTCGATATCAGCGCCGATCACACGAATGAGAGGATTGCGCTCTTTAAGATATTGACCCACGCCACTGATGGTTCCACCAGTGCCGGCAGCTGCCACAAAAGTAGTTACCTGTCCCTCCGTCTGTTCCCAGATTTCTGGACCAGTCTGTGTGTAGTGGGTCTGAGGGTTCTCAAGGTTTGTGAATTGTCCTGCCCGCCAAGCACCTTCAATTTCACGTGCAAGGCGGTTGGCTACTCCGTTGTAGCTTTCGGGCGAGTTGGGAGGAACGTTGGAAGGCGTGATTACAACCTCCGCACCGTAAGCTCGCAGCAAACGCACCTTGTCCTCGCTCATCTTGTCAGGCAACACGAAAATGCAGTTGTATCCTCGAACCGCTCCCACCAGCGCTAGACCGAGTCCTGTATTTCCAGCAGTGGCCTCGATGATCGTTCCTCCTGGTTTGAGCACACCGCTCCCTTCAGCGGCGAGAATCATATTCAATGCGACCCGATCTTTCGTGCTGCCGCCGGGGTTGAAGTACTCCGCCTTCGCGCAGATAACAGGCGCAAGGTGCTCGACCGAACGATGGAGCCGGATCAACGGCGTCTGGCCGATGGTTTCGAGTATGTTTTCCAGGATTGCGCCGCGCTGACCAACCACATTCTCTTTGTACATATGCCCCTTATAATTCTCTGAGAAGACTTGACCTTATGTTTAGTTGCTGCCTATTTAGCCAACGCGTTCCCCAAGTCATTGCAAAGGTCCTCAGGATCATCCAATCCGATCGAGGTGCGGAACACGCCATCTCCGGCATAACTGCGATAGCTCTCCTCTGCAGGGCCTTCGAGAGTGAAGGAACTGCGCAGAATGTCATCGGTGGGAATGTAGTAGATCAGGCTGCGCTGCTTGCCCAAGGACACAGCATAGTTGAATAGCTTGGCGCGCTTAGCAATCTGGCGCGCGACAGACAGGCCGTCACCTTTCACCTGAAACGTAAGCATCCCTGAAAAGTTCGCCATCTGCCGTCGCGCCAGTTCGTGCTGAGGATGCGACGGTAGCCCGGGGTAGATAACGCGCTCAACCGCAGGGTGCGACTCGAGAAAACTCGCGACCTTCAATGCACTCTCCTCATGAGCCCGCATGCGCAACCCGAGTGTGTGTAAGCCGCGGCGGATGAGCCACGCATTGAAAGGGCTGAGCGCACCACCGAAATGAATCAGCGCGTGGCGGCGGAGTTCAGCCAGTGGTTCACTCCTGCCGATCACGACGCCCCCAAGCGCGTCTCCGTGGCCGTTGAGATACTTTGTAAGAGAATGCAGAACCCAGTCGGCGCCGAGTGCGAGAGGACGAGTAGCGACCGGCGTCGCGAGCGTGGAATCAACCACGAGTTGCGCTCCCGCTTTGTGTGCAATTATGGAAACAGCCGCAAGGTCGGTGAGACGGAGGATGGGATTACAGGGCGACTCAGCCCACAGTAGCCGGGTATTCGGACGAATCGCCGCCTCGACGGAGTTCAAGTCAGAGAAGTTTACGTTCGTCACCTGAATACCAAAACCGGGCAGCGTGTCGCGTCCCAGTTCTGCAACACCGGCGTAGCAGACATCGCTGAGAACAAGGTGATCACCACTTTTCAGAGTGCCCAGCAAAAGTCCCGCGGCCGCAGCCATGCCACTGGCAAAACAGAGTGCATCTTCACCTTCCTCTAAGTTCGCCAGTTTCTCTTCAAGCCCCCTGACCGTCGGGGTAGACCAGCGTGCATACAAGTACGGATCTCCATCCTTGAGGTCCACGGCCGAGAAGCCCGAACTATCTGGGTCCGTCACGAAATTTGTGGACAAGATGAGTGGAGCCTCGACCGCCTTTGTCGTTGGATCGGGCTCCTCACCTACGTGCAGCACGCGTGTTCTCAATGCAAGTTCATTCTGCTGAGCCATTCACTTCTCCAAATTCGGTTGCGTCATCAATGTGGAAGCCTCGGTCTTAGCCATCCATATATCCACGTGCCAAGCAGGGCGCTCAGAATCGCCACTGCCAACACAGGAATGCCGGCACCGACGAGGGCGAAGAGCGGGCCGGGACAAGCACCAGTCAGAGCCCACCCCAAGCCAAAGATGGTTCCTCCGACGGCGTAACGTATGCCTGTTCCCAACTGCTTAGGTGGAATCGCTATAGCTTCGCCGTAGGCGGACTTCAGCCGCAAGCGTTTGATGAGCGCAACAGAAGCGGTCGCCGTCACCACCGCGGATCCTATGATTTCGTACATGCGTAAAGACTGGAAGCGGAACATCTCCTGAATGCGAAACCAAGAGAGGACCTCCGACTTAGTCAACACAATTCCGAAGGCGATTCCGAGTAATAGATACACCAGTAAGGCTGGTCTACGCAGAGATGGGGACTCCGTAAGTTGGCTTGTTGTTGTCATCATTTTCAAAACAGCAATGGCAGAACGAAATAGGTGGCAGCCACGCCACCGGCGAAAAAGCCGATTACAGCGATCAATGACGGAGGTTGAAGGTCAGCCAAGCCTGAGATGGCGTGGCCAGAGGTGCAACCTCCGGCGTACGCTGTCCCGAAGCCCACAAGAAAGCCACCCACTACCACGCAGACAAATCCTCGCAGCGTCAGCAGAGCATGCCAGGTAAACAACTCACGTGGGGCTATGCCTGTGAAGTCGTGAATGCCCAGCTTCGCCAACGAGACTCGAGTCTGCATGGAGATGGCAACGTCGTGTGGCGTTCCCCCATGAGTGGCGAGGAACCCGCCAATCAGAGTTCCACTCATAAACACAAGGTTCCAGAGCCCTGTCTTCCTCCAATCGTAGCGGAAGAACTCGACTTCCCCTGGAACAAGCGCAGAACAAAGATGGCGCAAGTTGCTCGAGAACCCAAACAACTTATTGTCGACGATCAACAGCGCTGGAACGAAGAGACCTAGAAGCGGGCCCGCCACGTACCATGGCCAAAGACCGGAACCCCAAGCTGACATAATGTTTAGCCCTACTTTCTCAACTACAACTAAGAGTTACTTCTTGTTTCTGTCCCATCCAAAGCCGAGCGTAACAGAATTCTGATACATGCGAAGGTTCGCATTTCCTCCGCCTGCTGTCGGAGGGATTGAGTTAACGCCGTTCACGGTGTTCTCAAAAGCATGCACATAGACCAGAGTAACTTCTTTCCCGCTCGGACTGCTCCAGGTGGCACCAACGTGCAGGTGGTGTTGTATGGTGGCGGGAGCGAGAATATTGAAGAACGTTTGAGTTTTATCAAAGGGCAGTTGAGAGTAGTTATAGCCTGCGCGAAGCGTGACCGCCGGGTTCACCTTGAAGGAGACGCCCGTCTTTATGGCTGTAATGTCGTGCCATCCAAATCCAGGGCCATTAATGGAACCAAGGGCAGCCTGATTCGCGTCGGAATTCGCAATAGACTTCACTTGGCCGTAGAAGATCCGCTCGGCGTCGAAGAGCACCGTAGCCTTGGGATGAACCTTGATTGCGATGCCGCCAGCGACATTCGCCGGAATGTCGAAGCCCCCCTGTTCAGCAAATAACCCTTTGTAACGGTCGAACTTGCTGGTGTAAGTTTTCGTTTGATAGGTCAGTCCCACGTTGACGATATGGTTCAATTCGCCAAGCCAGCCGATACGCACGCCCGCTCCGTAAGTGTTTGCATGCCCGGTGTTAGTTACATATGCCGGAGCGCTGGATGTGCTGGAAGTAGCGAAGTTCTGCAAGCCCTCTGCAGTGAATCGTTGATATGCCACATTCACCGCAACTCCGAGTGAGTTGTGGGAGTTCACTTTGTACGCAACGCTGGGAGAAAGGAACAACTGCTCGATATCAACCCCGCCGCGAGTGCTTCCCAGCAATGGAATTGGAGTCTTGTAGGATGTGTCTAATCCGCCGTTGCCGAAGATTGAAACACCAAAAGCAAGTTTGGGATTGAGCAGATGGTTGTAGCCGAGTTCAGGAAGAAAGAAATCCTTCACTCGGTTTGCATCATAGGTTCCGTTCGCGTCGGGATATCCTGGAGGTAGGGTGTTGCCAACAATCGTCGCGCTACGGATTGGACGAAAGAGGGTAACCCCGAGATCGTATCGGTTGCCGACGAGAATCAGTCCGGCAGGATTGGTGGCGCCAGCAAGGCTATCTGCTGGCAGTGCGACTCCGGCACCGCCTTGTCCTTGTTGTTTGGCACCGTAACCGGTTAGAAAGTAACCGTCCGTAGCAAAAGACGAACCGACAAACAACACCAGCACAGTCATAACCAGCGTGCTATTTCTGACATTCCGATCCATGCACTCTCTCCCTGCTCTGTTGTGATCCACCAAAACGAAAAGCCCACTACCAGATCAACTGGCAGTGGGCTCAAGTAACTGAAACTGAAACTATGGCTCTAAATAATTCGGCCTAGCCTCCCAATGCCAATCGACGTGTGTGCGCGACATGGACACGCGCAACAACAAGTTCTCGTCATTTTGGCGCTGGGCGACATTAGGGTTTTGACAATAACACCCATACGAAGATTCTGCAACTCGAAGGGCGACACCTTTCCGGCAGCACAGGTCGGCTTCGCCAGGACCTTGCGAGGATGGACGATCCGGACATTCTCCTATTCTGCTGTTTCGGAACCTGCCGCAGCTGAAGACACGTTCAATGCCTGTTGAATGTCTCTCAGAAGATCGTTCACATCTTCAATCCCGACGGAGATTCGTATCATGCCGTCTGTGATTCCGGCTTGGCGACGGCGGGCCGGTGACATCTCTCTGTGCGTGGATGTCGCAGGATGGAGAACTTCGGTGAAGATGTCTCCGAGGCTCGTCGCGCGAACACAGATTTGCAGCGCATCCATGAATCGGAAAGCGGCCTCGCGGGAATTTTCTGCCAACTCAATTGAGACCATAGCGCCGGCATGAGGCGGTTGCAGAATGCGCTGCAAGGTCTCCGGTGTCTCTGCACCGGGCAGCGAGGGATAGTACACGCGAGCCACACGAGGATTACTGGAAAGTTGCTGGGCAATGCGATCAGCGTTCGCACACTGGCGCTCGACCCGCAGTCCCATGGTCTTAATGCCGCGGAGTATCTCGTGCGCATCCCACGGCCCCAAAACACCACCCGCAAGTTTCATGATGTTGATCAACGCCGGATGATCGAAGCTCTCTTTTGCGATCACCACTCCTCCCATCGCATCGGCGTGGCCGCTCATATACTTGGTGGCGCTGTGGACTACAAAATCGGCACCGTGCTCAAGCGGACGGCAGAGATAGGGACTGGCAAAGGTGTTGTCAACGATAAGCCTAGCGTGATGGGTTCTGGCTATCTCGGCGCAGGCGTCAATGTCACAGAGTTTCAACAGCGGGTTGGAGATGGTCTCGGCAACCAGCACGCGCGGCTTTATTTCTTCTGCTTTGGCCACTAGCGCCTGCAGGTCAGAAAAGTCAACCGTAACGGTCTTCACATCGAACTGGCCGAAGAGAAGGACGAGCAGGTCCAGCGTTGCGCCATAGAGGTCGCGCGAGGCAAGTATGGTCGAGCCGGGAGAGAGTTCGCAGGCAAGCAGAGCGGCGTGGAGTGCGGCCATGCCTGAGGCGTACGCGCAAGCGGCTACTCCGCCTTCAAGTGACAGGATAGCTTGCTCCAGTGCAGTTACCGTGGGATTGCCATAGCGCGTGTAGATGTAGCCCGGCTTCTCGCCTCCGAGCACGGCATCGGCCTCGGCCATGGAGCCGTAGGTAAAAGTGGTAGAGGCATAGATGGGTGTAGCGACCGGCAGGCCCACCAGCGGGCCTTGCCGTTCACCGGCATGAACCAATCGGGTCGCAATGTCGAGTTGATGATCAGCCATTTGCACCTCAGAGCGGAGCAGTTGAGTCAGAAAGCCAGGACTGCAACAATTTGTTGCGGTATCCGTGAGTTGATGTTATCTTAAATGACATGATCTCTACCGCCATGAAGGCCGCGATGTGTTGTATGTGTGTGTGTCGCGTGCACGTGTCTTCTGGCGTGAGGGTATCGCAAGGCTAAAAGCTTAATTTAAAAGCCAGCACCTCATCTATACCCACCGCCAGAAGTTGAACTGGCAGGTGGGTTTTCTGTTTTGGGTGAAAAACGAAGTTGGCCCAGAGAATGGGCATTTAAGAAGTGGATTCAAACATGGGGAGAAGAACAATGGCGGTTCCTGAAATCCAAGCGGAAGAACTGAAAAAAAGGCTGGACGCTGGTGAAAATCTCTATCTGCTCGACGTGCGCAACGAGGACGAATACGAAACTTCTAACATCGGCGGACATCTGATTCCTCTCCCCGAATTAGCCAAGCGAGTTGGTGAACTCGATTCCCATCAGAAGATTATCGCCCTCTGCAAGATGGGCCCACGCGGGGCCAAGGCAGTGCAGCTTCTGCATATGGCCGGATTCACGCAGGTCTGGAACCTTACCGGCGGAATTCACGCATGGTCGGACCGTGTGGACCACAGCGTAAGGAAATATTAGGCGCGGGCCACCGCATCCCTCGGACGCCATGCCGTGAGGGAGCGCGTCAATGTGCGGGTACCCGTTTGCAGATGTAATTTACCGGGACTACAATCTCGTGTAGTCGGTCCAGATGATCCAAAAGGAGGCACCCGTGCCAGAAAATGTCGGTCGCGCTTCACTAGGGGAAACTGCAGCCTCTCAACTTGCAAACGTTACTAAAACTGCTCCGCAGTATGGAGCGATTACACCACGTTGGCTGGTTCGCTTACTGGATTGGAAGCCGCTCGAAGCGGGAATTTTCAGGGTAAACCGCGTTGATGAAGGCAAGGCCATCGAGTCCACCTGCGGACACGAAGACGAGTCAACTCTCGCTTCGACCTATGTCGAGTATCAGGAAGAACCGCGGGAATACGTGCTCAGCAGCATTAACGCCATTCTCAACGTTCATACCCGCATCTCCGATCTTTTCAGCAATCCCTACGATCAGGTTCGCGAGCAGTTGCGTCTGCTCATCGAGAATGTAAAAGAAAAGCAGGAGAGCGAACTCCTCAACAACGCGGATTACGGCCTTCTCAATAACGTTGCGGACTCGCAGAAGCTCAAAACCCGTAAAGGCGCGCCGACTCCGGACGACCTCGACGAATTGCTGACGAAGGTCTGGAAAGAGCCTTCGCTCTTCCTCGCACACCCGCGCACCATCGCCGCCTTTGGACGTGAATGCACCCGTCGCGGCGTGCCTCCGCCCACCGTCACGCTCTTCGGTACGCCGTTCCTTACCTGGCGCGGCATCCCTTTGATCCCATCGGATAAGATCACCATCCGCAGCAAAGATCAGAAATCGAAGATCCTGCTACTGCGCGTTGGCGAAAAGAAGCAGGGCGTTGTGGGTCTCTTCCAGCCGGGGTTGCCCGGCGAGCAGAGCCCCGGCCTTTCGGTCCGCTTTATGGGGATTGATCAGCGAGCTCTCGCATCTTACCTTGTTTCGTTGTATTGCTCCGCCGCTGTGCTTACCGACGACGCCATCGCCCTGCTCGAAGACGTAGACGTGGGACAGTACCATGAGTACAAATGACGAGGGCCGGAGCCCATCAGCGATTCCAGAAACCGGCAACTGGACAACCGTCTTGCCGGGAAGCGGAGCCATTCCGCCTGGAGTTCTCGACCCCATAGAACTGGCGCGCATGGCCAACGAGTTCTTTACCTCGTTGCCGTCTGCGCTCCAGCCACCTACTTCGCTCGCGCCCGCAGCGCCAGTGCCGCCCGGTTCTCCGGTCACCGCGAATCCTTACGCGGCGGTGCCAGCTCCTGTTGCGCCTGCCGTGCCGGGCTTGCTGCCTAGTTTTGCTGCCGCACAGCCCATCCCGCTCTTGCCTGCGCGCGACCGCGGCGCATCGACGATCGACCCAAAGGCTCCAACGGAGACACATCCGGCTCCTCGCAGCGGACCCAGTGTCGTGGATGCCTCAGCAGCGCAGCCGTTTTCATTTCTGCATGACGCGCGACCGTTGTTTTCAGCTACGCTTCCCGATGAAGCCCCGGCTGCTCCCGCGATTCCGAACACTCCATCGAACGCCTTCGGCAGTGCAATTCCTTCCGATGCCGGATACGCGGCAATTCCGTCATCGTTGCTGACAGACGTTTCGCCCTCGCAGTTGGCCGAGTCTCCGCAGCCTCCGTCGCCGACCCTTCCCAGCGCACTAGGCGTTGTGGATTCCTCCGCTCTTCCCACGTTTTCTTTCCTCGAAGAAGCGCGGCCGCTGTTCTCCACTCCGCCTTCGATTCCCGGCCCGGTGCCTGCCGACGCGTCCCTGCCCGCAAAGCCCGGCGTAGATGAAGCGGGCGAGGCAAGAACCAATCCATTCGCATCACCGCTCCACGTTGAAGCTCCACAGAATCCCGGAGCGGTGTCACATGCGCTCGACTATCGAGCGCCATCCACACACGATCCTGAGCGTCAGGCGAGGCCTCTCGAAACTGTGGGTGGAGTGCCTGTACTCGCTCCGGCAGATGCCCCATCCGATGTGCTGGGCGAGCTGAATCTCTCCTCATACTCTTTTGACGTGGAGGCGATCCGTCGTGACTTTCCCATCCTGCGTGAGCGCGTGAATGGACGCCCGCTGATCTGGTTTGACAATGCGGCAACCACGCAAAAACCTCAGTCGGTCATCGACCGCCTCAAGTACTTTTACGAGCACGAGAATTCCAACGTGCACCGCGCCGCTCACGAAATGGCAGCGCGAGCTACCGATGCTTACGAATCAGCCCGAGAAAAAATACGCCGCTTTCTGAATGCAGGGGCTACGCGCGAGATCATATTTGTGCGCGGAGCCACCGAGGGCATCAACCTCATCGCTCAGAGTTGGGGACGCCACAATATTCAGAAGGACGACGAGATCGTTGTCACTTGGCTTGAGCATCACGCCAACATTGTTCCCTGGCAGATGCTATGCGCCGAGAAGGGCGCGCGGTTGCGAGTAGCACCCGTGGACGACAGTGGGCAGATACTGCTCGATGAATATGAGAAGTTGCTGGGACCGAAGACGCGACTGGTCTCCATCGCGCAGGTTTCGAACGCTCTCGGAACTGTCACTCCCGTAAGCGCAATGATTGAAGCTGCTCACAGGCACGGCGCCCGCGTGCTGGTGGACGGAGCTCAGGCCGTCTCGCACATGCGTGTGGATGTGCAGGCGCTCAACTGCGATTTCTACGTCTTCTCCGGACACAAGGTCTTTGCACCTACTGGCATCGGCGTGGTGTATGGAAGGTCCGAGGTGCTGGATCATATGCCGCCGTGGCAGGGTGGTGGAAATATGATTCAGGACGTCACCTTCGAGAAGACGCTTTACCAGCCACCTCCGCAACGCTTTGAGGCAGGCACCGGCAACATCGCCGATGCTGTAGGCCTTGGAGCTGCCATCGACTATCTTGATCGCGTGGGTATGGCAAACGTATCCCGCCACGAACACACTCTGCTGGTTTCCGCCACCGATGCGCTGCAACGTATTCCCGGTTTGTACATCGTCGGTACGGCGAAAGACAAAGCAGGCGTACTCTCATTTGTGATGGATGGTTTCCGCACGGAAGAGATCGGCGACTATCTCAATCGCAAGGGCATCGCGGTTCGAGGTGGCCACCACTGCGCGCAGCCAATCCTTCGCCGCTTCGGCCTAGAGAGCACAGTCCGCGCCTCGCTTGCGCTCTACAACACCTGCGAAGAAGTGGACGCCTTGGTAGCTGCTCTGTGGGATCTGCGGCAGGGACGCAATCCGGGCGTTGTTGGATAGCAAATCGATTCCAACAGGGGGAGTACTCCTCCAGAATACAGTGGACTTTTTGTAGTTCGCGGCTTGCGGACCATATGGAGATCAAATGGCGATTGCAAACAGCATCACCGAGTTGATTGGAAAAACTCCGCTGCTTTACCTTAACAAGATCACCGTAGGGGCGACCGCAAGAGTCGCCGTAAAGCTGGAGAGCCAGAATCCGCTGGCCAGCGTTAAGGACCGTATTGGCGTGGCGATGATCGAGGCAGCCGAACGCGATGGCAAGATTCAACCGGGCAAAACGGTTCTTATTGAGCCCACCAGCGGCAATACGGGAATCGCACTCGCATTCGTAGCGGCGGTTAAGGGATACGAACTGATCCTGACAATGCCGGAGACGATGAGCCTAGAGCGCCGTGTTCTCTTGCTGGCATTCGGTGCCAAGATCGTGCTGACCCCAGGCCCCAACGGCATGAAAGGCGCAGTGGCCAAGGCCGAGGAACTCCTCGCCACAACTCCCAATGGTTACATACTCCAGCAGTTCAACAACCCCGCGAATCCTGAAATTCACTTCGCGACCACAGGTCCCGAGATTTGGAATGACACCGAAGGCAAAGTGGATATTCTCATCTCAGGCGTAGGAACAGGTGGAACACTCACCGGTGTTGCCAGCTATATCAAACCGAAGAAGGCGTCCTTCAAAGCCATTGCGGTGGAACCTACCGACAGCCCGGTGCTCTCCGGTGGCAAGCCCGGCCCCCACAAAATACAGGGAATCGGCGCGGGCTTTGTTCCTGGCGTGTTAGATACGGCGTTGATCGACGAAGTGGTCCAGATCACCAACGACGAGGCAATCGAATTTGCACGTCGTCTACCCAAGGAAGAAGGCCTACTGGTTGGAATATCCTCGGGAGCTGCTGTCGCCGCCGCCTTGAAGGTGGCCAAACGCCCGGAGAACACAGGCAAGCTGATCGTGGTCGTAATTCCCAGCTTCGGCGAGCGCTATCTCAGCACGGTCCTCTTCGAGGAACTGCGCAAGGAAGCCCAGGCGCTCCCAACCTCACCCATCGGCGGGCCAGTCGTTCCAAAGGCGTAGCTGCGACGTGCCAAGGACATGAATCGCGAGGCTCAGTGCCCCTAGGATTTTTCTTTATGTACCCGGAGCCGCTTCTACATCACTGCCAGAGAGGAAGGCCAATCTTCGCGCAGATTGGCCTTCTCTAATTAGTACTTCGGAACGGAAGGATCCACCTTATCGGCCCACGCAAGGATCCCGCCGACTAGGTTTGATGCACGCTTAAAGCCAGACTGGTGCAGGAACTCTACGGCCTTGGCGCTGCGGCCGCCCATCTTGCAGTGGACGACTATCTCGCGGCTGGAATCGAGCTCATGCACGCGCTTGGGCAGGTCGCCGAGCGGGATGAGCGTGCCGTGCAGATTGCATATCTGGTACTCGTGCGGCTCGCGCACATCGAGGACGAAGATGTCTTCTCCGGCAACTAGGCGGCGCTTCAGTTCTTCGGGCTGAATCTCAGGAATCTTTGCCGCCGGCGCAGAAGCGGTTTCCTCGCCGCGGATGCCGCAGAACTGGTTGTAGTCGATCAGCTCCTTCTGCGTCTTCGTGCCGCACACCGGGCACTCTGGATTCTTGCGCACGCGCAACTCGCGGAAACGCATCGCCAGCGCATCCACCAGAAGCAGTCTCCCGATCAAAGAATCGCCTGCGCCGAGAATCAGCTTGATGACCTCAGTTGCCTGGATCACACCAAGAAGTCCCGGCAGCACGCCAAGCACGCCACCCTCAGCGCAGGAAGGCACCAGCCCGGGCGGCGGCGGTTCCGGATAAAGGCAGCGATAACATGGGCCGTTCTCGGTCGCGAAGATGCTCGCCTGACCCTCGAAGCGGAAGATCGAAGCATAGACATTCGGCTTGCCCGTGAGCACGCAAGCGTCATTGACAAGATAGCGCGTAGCAAAGTTGTCGGTGCCGTCCGCAATGATGTCGAAGCCCTTGAATATCTCCAGCGCGTTCTGGCTGTTAAGCAGCGTGTCAAAGCGCTCAGTCTTGACGAAGGGATTGATCGCGTTCAGCTTATCAATTGCCGAGTCTAACTTCGGTCTGCCCACGTCGGCGGTAAAGTGCAGCACCTGTCGCTGGAGATTCGTATAATCCACCACGTCGAAATCGACGAGGCCCAGCGTACCCACTCCAGCGGCGGCCAGGTAAAGCGCCAGAGGGGAGCCCAGTCCGCCAGCGCCGATGCATAGAACGCGAGCGGCCTTCAGCTTCTGCTGACCTTCCATGGCGACCTCAGGCATGATCAGGTGCCGCGAGTAACGCAGGATTTCTTCATTGTTCAGGGTTGTTGGAATGCTCTCGTTCAATGTAGCCAATTTTGATCTCCGGTAATCCAAGTCACTCGAATTCTTTCGCTAGCAAGCCGCTGAGCCTTACACGCCTCCGGCGACAGAAGGCACAATCGTAATGGTGTCTGTCTCCTTGGCCGGAGTGGCGTCCTTTGCCAGGTAGCGGATATCTTCGTCGTTCAGATAAACATTGACGAAGGAGCGCAGCTTGCCGTCTTCTGCAAACAGGTGCTTGCGCAGATCAGGATGCTGGGTGACTAGGTTATTCAAGGCTTCGCCCACGGTTTGTGCATTAACCTCAACGGTGGACTGCTTCCCAGCATAGGGGCGGAGCGGTGTTGGTATCAGAACTTTGATCGGCATGTCATTCCTCTTCTAACGACTCTGTTGTTCTTGGATTTATTCGACCACTTCGATTAGTTCGTCCTCAAAGTGCTTGTCTTGCTCCTCGCCCTGCAACAGAAAGGAGTTTGTAAGAACGGCCTTTTCGTTTTCGACGCTGGTAATCACGTATGAGCATCCCGTCCAGTGCGCCTCGTCAAGATCAGTGCTCGACCACTTAGCGGGCCAATCAGGATGGGAGTGATAAAAACCGACAATATCCTGGCCCACCAGCGCTGTCTCGCGCTGAATGCGAATCAGTTCAGCCGGACTAATATGATAACGGTTCTGCGGCGAGTCCGTGCGCGTGTTGCCGCATGCTACAACGCTCCTTACCGTCTTATTGTCCGCATCGTCGAAGTCGCCAACAAGCACGCCACAGCACTCATGCGGATATGTTTGCTCCCCGTGCTCGCGCAGTTGATCGAGAAGACCCTTCTGAATTCTCAGTGCCATCGCTACGTGCTCCCCTCACTTCACAGCAGAGTCTACCCAGAACTGTTCACTCAAATATTTATCCCCGGAATCGGGGAAGATGGTTACAACCACCGAGCCCGGTGCTGCAGACTTCGCAACTTGGAGTGCTCCGACCAGTGCTCCGGCCGCCGACACTCCCACCAGCAAGCCTTCCTCTCTTGCCAGTCTCCGGCACATTTCGTGTGCCGCTTCCGTACCAACGCCAAGGTCTTCATCTGCAATTGTTGGATCATATATCTTTGGGATAATCGAAGTCTGCATGTGCTTCGCGCCCTCGATACCATGAAAAGGCGAGTCGGGCTGCAGCGAAACGCAGCGAATCTCCTGCTCCAATTCCTTCAACCTGCGCGACGTGCCAACAAATGTGCCGCTGGTCCCGAGCATGGCGACGAAATGCGACACCCGGCCTTCGGTCTGCCGCCAGATCTCATCGGCTGTTCCGTTTGCGTAATGCGCGCGCCAGTTGGCATCATTGGAGTACTGGTCAGCGTAGTAGTACTTTTCCGGATCTGACGCAGCCATCTCGCGCGCCTTCCGGATCGCTCCATCCGAGCCTTCGCCCGAATCGGTGTAAACGATATGTGCACCATACGTCTGCAGGATCCTCTTCCGCTCCGCCGAAACATTGGATGGCATGCAGAGCGTGACCGGAATTCCATAGGCCGCCCCTAGCATGGCATAAGCAATGCCGGTGTTGCCGCTCGTGGAGTCGAGCAGAGTCTTGCCGCCTCCCAGTTTTCCTTCCTTCAGCGCCTCCGCCACAATATTGGAAGCCGCACGGTCTTTTATTGACCCGCCAGGATTGTTCCACTCCGCCTTTGCCAGCACCACCACACCGTCGAGCCCTGCAGCCACACGGTCAAAGCGCAACAATGGCGTGTTGCCTATACGCTCCTTCAGGTTCGTGCCGATGGTTGTATTCATAAAAGTACGAAACTTATCCCAGTTGTGTTTGAGTGGGTATTCAGTAATCTCCGCCTGCTAGCCTCTTTCGATCAGGACAGCCCAATGATCGCCGACCTTTTCCTTCGCAAGTATCTTGTGACCTTCGGAGACAACCGAACGCGGCACATTTTCGATAGAAGAGCCATCATCGAGCAATACCTTCAACCGCTCACTCCTCTTCATCTGTGCGAGATCGAGCTTGATTTTGACGAAGTTTGTTGGACAGCCGACTCCCCGGTAGTCACGCTCGGCCCCTGCGATGACCACAGCAGAAGCTGGAGCCGCGGGTTTGGACTCTCGAGCCGACTCGTTCGCAAAGCGAAGTGAGTTGTCCATGCTGGCATAGAGGGCTTTAACGGTATCTGCCAAGGCGAGTACTTCGCAGGACTTTTCGCGTAGGGTATTAATGTCCTTCTGCTGCGCAATTTCAACGAGAGGCTTAAACCTGGCATCGATCAGGCCAGCCTCAATGAAGTGCTTTCCGAAGCTCGCAAAGACCGCCGCGTCGCTTGAAGCTTCAATGCCCCGGGTAACCAGCAGCATGCGTGAGGCAGAAAGAGTAAGGTCATAGAGCGCATCGCCCCTCTCTTCTTCACTCAACAACGACGAGAACCTGTTGCTCAGCGCCTCGATCTGCTTGAAGTCAACATCAATCAGGTCGAATAACCCAGCGGAACATTCGCCGACGCCCTTGCCAACCAGGGAAAACACTTCACTGGCGCCCCAATCGAAGAAGTAACTCTTGTCGTCATCAAAATCCGGAATGCTTCGATAGCGCTCGGCTATAGCTCGGATATCGGATGCGCCCTCGGCGTCGATGTATGCGCCGAAAGATGAGAAGCGTGACTTCTTTTCGATCCAGACCCCCAGCACATCCACGACAAAGGCTGGCAAATCGCGAGCGCTAACGCGGTCCAGATGATGCGCAAGGCGCGCCTCCCCGCCTCCGACAATCGCTCCCGCTACCACACCGTACGCGGGAAACATCTGCTGATCCTTGCGGCCAACCTTGCCATAGAAACCCAAGTCACCAATCATGTGCTGGCCGCAGGTGTTGGGGCAACCGGAGAGATTGATCTTGAAATCCGCGAGTTGGTCGAGATCTAAACCGGACCCAACGAGCTTTCGTGCGATAGCCACCAATGCGCCCTTGGAGAGACAGATGCCTAGTTTGCAGGTGTCGGCGCCGGTGCAGGCAGTCGAATTAGCCAGCAGCGCCGGGGCTGATGCAAGTTCGGAAAACCTCAGTGCAATCGGATAGACGTTGGCAAGATAGGCTTCGGGAATGTTGCGTAGACGGAGATTCTGCCCAAATGTTGCGCGGACAACTTGGTTTCCAAAAGGGGTGAGAAATTGCGCCAACGCGAGGGCTGCGTCATTGTTGATATTTCCGAGAAGAGCCGGAATCAGGATGGAATACAGCCCCTCCTGTCGCTGTTTCGTACAGTAGCGGCGCTTCCATACGATGAACTCCGTACTAACATTCTGAATTGGAGCGATGTCTGGGGCGGCAAATTCCTCCACGATATTGTCCGGAACGAACGCTGCGGGACTCTGTTGCCGCAATTCTTCCAATTCCTGCGTATAGAGTTCGCGGAAGCGCTTCTCACCAAGCGTGTTCCATAGGAAGCGTAACCGCGCGGCATTCTTATTTTTCCGGTTGCCATGCTTGTCAAACACGCGTTTGACCGCCTCTGCTACTACATACACGTCTTCTGCTGGAACGAAATCGTGCAGGAGGTGCGCGACCTCTGGCTTTGCTCCCATGCCTCCGGCGACGTACACCTTGAATCCCTTTATGCCATCGCGATAGGTCGCAACGAAGCCCAGATCATTAAACTGTGCGTAGCCAGTATCCTTGTCGTTTCCTGAAAACGTAATCTTGAACTTGCGCGGGAGCACCCATGAGTCAGCTTCGCCAATCAACCGCGTAGTGAGGGCGAACGCATATGGGCTGGGATCGAAGACTTCGTCGCATGAAACTCCTGAGTCGGGCGAAAGCATAATGTTGCGCACGGTGTTACCACCACCGCCTCGAGTCGCAAGGCCAGCCTCAACCAATGCACGCATGACCGTCACTACGTTCTCCAGCGCAACATCATGGATCTGAAATTCCTGCCGCGTGGTGATGTGAATAGCTTCAGCTCCGTACTGGCCGGAAAGCGTTCCGATTGCTTGCAATTGAGCAGGAGTGAGCGCGCCTCCCGTGGTGCGAATGCGCAGCATGTACGTTCCATCCTTGCGCTGTTCGTAACAGCCGAACGGCACACGGCGCGCCTTGAGAGAGTTGGCGTCCAACTCTCCCTGGCGATGCTTTGCGATCCATGACTCAAGCTCCGTGATCTCGTTTTGCAGGTTTGCCGGAATCTCGTAAAACGTCAATTGCTCTCCTCTTCGACGGTGATTGTTCGCGCTGGATGCGGATCTCCCGCGCGTAACGGTTCTCCTACAGCTTCCAGATGGCATTAGCCCCGACGACAAGTCCCAACGTCAGCACGGCGATCAAGACCTCTCCCAGTGCCCCTACGATGAAAGGACGTAATCCCTGTTTCGACATCTCGCGGAAGTTCGTGCGTAACCCAACACCTGCAAACGTCAACAGAAATGCCCAGCGGGAGAGATTTGCTAAAGCACCAACTTGCTCTTTGTTGAAGACGTGAACTGAGACGAGCAGCGAGATAACAAGGAATCCAAGCACGAACTTCGGGAACTTCTCCCACAAGAATGCTCCCTTGTTCTTCACCTTTTCCGCCTGTCCGCGGCTTGCCCAATAAATCGAGTAGCCGAGCACAACAAAGCCGATGGTCGCATTACGTGTGGTCTTGGCGAGCACCGCCACCTTTCCTGCGGCATCCGAGAACAGCGCACCGGCAGCTGTGGCCTCCGCTGTGTTATCCACTGCAAGGCCAGACCACAAGCCGTAAGCGGTGTCGCTTAAATGCAGTGCGTGTCCAATCAGCGGAAACGTGACCAGCGCGATGGCTCCTAACGCAAGGATCGCGGCAATGGCAAATGACGAGTCTTCATCGTCTGCATCAATCGCGCCCTTGGCCGCGATGATCGCAGAGACTCCGCAAACCGCCGAGCCAACCGCGAGCAGGGTGGTCAACTTCGGCCGCAGTTTGAAGAGCCGTCCAAGCAGTGTCATCAGGATGAGCGAGCCGGAGATTTCAAGGACTACAAGCCCGATGCTGATACCGCCCAGCTTAAGCACGTCACCAACTACGAAGCGCGCTCCAAGCAGAACAATGCCAGCCTTCAGCCAGAACTCGTATGTGGCAATGCCGGGCAGAAAGACTTTTGGGATCGTCAGCGTGTTTGAAATCAGCAAGCCGATCGCAATCGCCCACAGCACATACTCGATGTTGGGAATGACAAGGTGATGAGCCTTCGCATAACCGTTGATCGATTGCTCCAGCAGCTTTCCGGTAAATCCAATTACCGCCAGCAGCAGCACTCCGGGGATAAAGCGAACGACATTCGCGAAGGGGTTATGAGCCTCCTGGCTCGGCAGCGCTACGGATGTGGCCATTGCGTTTCTCCTTATTGTGTCAACCGCTGACAAAGGTGCAGTAGTTACCAGGGGACGTGCTTGAGCACTCCGACGCGCACCAGCAGCGCAAGCAGGAATGAGGTAAGCACGGCCCATACATCAAGTGAAAGTCCCAGTCGGGTTGCAGTGGTTGCGAGTTTCTCTTCGGACATCTTTAACTCCTGAATGTGCGGCTCATACCCGCCGCGTCGTGGTTTTCGGTTTGTGGCTCGTCGATTAGAGACTCGCCGCGAATGCACGGAGCCGCCATATGCATCGGATCCACACATTCCCCAACGATCAATAAGGTTGGCGCAGCGAATGATTCCAACTGCTCCAATGATGAGAGATCGCACCTGTGCACCTGCTGCGTAGAACGCCCAGCATGGGACACGACCGCGCAAGGCGTTTGAGGACGAAGCCCTGCTTCACGGAGTTGCACAGCGAGTTGACGGTAACTGCTTCCAGGCATGTAGATGGCAAGGGTCGAATGCGAGCTGACCAGTCGGTTCCACGCAGTTAACTCGGAATCAATCCCGCTATGCGCAGTGGTAAACACAACGCTGGAGGCGTAACGCCGGTCTGTAAGGGAAACGCCAGCGGCAGCAGCGGCAGCTAGCGCGGATGAAATGCCGGGGACAATCTCGTATGCAATCCCCGCTTCGACGAGAGCTTCAATCTCTTCTCCCGCCCGGCCAAAGATCGTGGGATCGCCTCCCTTAAGGCGGATCACAACTTCGTACTGTGATGCATACGCAACCAGCAGCGAGTTGATTTCCTGCTGCGTCAAAAGCTTTGTGCCGCATCGCTTCCCAACATCAATGACTCTTGCGTCACCGATAAGAGCGAGCACCTCCGGGCTGACCAGTGCATCATGCAGCACGACGTCCGCTTGCTCTAGCAAACGGGCCGCGCGCAACGTCAACAACTCCGGATCTCCGGGGCCGGCGCCGACCAGATAAACCTTACCCATGGTGGCCTCCATGCTTCTCGCGTGAAGACCTGAAGCGCTCGAAGACCGTTCTTCCTGCGATGTGATGCAAGGTCTGTTTCCGCAGCTCTGGCTCCACGTGGCGACGAAAGAAGAGTTCGCGGACCGAGCCAAGCCAATTCAGCCAGGCAATGTAGCTCGCGTCGAACTGCTCTTCCAGTTCGCGGCGAATACGTTGTGCCAGCGCGGGACTCTTGCCGGCCGTGGAGATTGCAATTTGAAGATCGCCACGCCGCACAACCGCCGGGTAATAGAAGTCGCAACGTGCGGGCTCGTCCACTGAGTTGCAAAGCACACCACGCTCAAGTGCGGCCCTATAAACCTTCTCGTTCACCACAGGGTTTCCCGTTGCGGCAATCACCAGCAACGCACCGTCCAGATGGGACGCCTCAAATCCCACCGGCGTCCAAGTGAGGCGACCGCTATGTGCAAGATCTTGGATTTCGCTGGCAGCTTCCGGCGCGATCACGTGCACATCTGCGCCAGAGTTCAGCAGACCCTCCAGCTTTTGACGCGCGACGTTTCCCGCACCCACCAGCACGCATCCGCGGCCTTCAAGCTTCAGGAAGAGTGGGAATAGATCGGCCATTTAACCCTCCACTCCGTGGGGCGCGGGAGCCGTTGGAATGTCGCGCTGTGCGACTTCAGTCTCCCCACCAGCCAGGAAGCCACGCAGTTCATCATTCGATTTACGCGCGAAGAACTGTTGCAGGTTCTCGTCGCTGGTTCGTAATTCCGTATAGCGGGCGAGCAGGCGCGCAATGGATTCCGGCACCGCTGATGCGAGACAGCGGTAGCCGACCGGTCTTGCAACCGCCTGCACGCGTCCCACCGAGCCGCCTACGCAGAAGTAGTAGGCGTCGGCGAACTCTCCATTCACTTTGATCTTCTTGCCTTCCAGTCCAAGGTCGGCGATCCAGTGCTGACCGCAACTGTTTGGACATCCAGTGATATTCAGCTTGAGTTGCTGATCGAACCCCGGAACGCGTCCCTCAAGTTCTTCCACCACCCATCGCGCAAAGCTCTTGGTCTCGGTTATGGCGAGCTTGCAGAACTCGGTTCCCGTGCATGCGACGGTCCCGCGCCAGAATGGCGAGGCTTCTACCGGCAGTCCAAGGTCTTCCAGTTCACGCCGCAGGGCCGCGGTGTTCTGCTCACGCACGTTCACGATCAGAAGGTTCTGCATAGCGGTAGTGCGCACCTCACCCCCGGCAAAGCGATCTGCGAGATCGGCTACGGCGCGCAATTGGACGGCAGTAAGTCTGCCGCGCAGCACTGACACACCTGCGTAGAAGTATCCCGGCTGCTTCTGAGCATGAATGCCAACATGATCGCGATGAAGATCGCTCGGCAGAGTCTCTTCTTCCGCCGGATCGAGTTGAAAGCCCAGCCGCCGATGCAGTTCGGAAAGGAATATCTCCCCGTACCATCCCTGCTTGAGGAAGAGGAACTTCAGCCGGGCCTGTTCTCGGCTCTGCCTTAGAACATCGGCATCACGAAAGATTTCCGCGACTCCTTTCACTACCGGCACAACCTGGTTCCAGCCAACGAACGCGTTGAGCCTCAGTGCAAGATGCGGTTGAGTCGAAAGTCCGCCGCCGACACGCAGAGAAAAGCCGAGCTCTTCATATCCATTACGCTTGCGAATCACGCCTGTCAGGCCGACGTCGTTGATCTCCGGATACGAACACCACGAATTGCAGCCCGTCAGCGAAATCTTGAACTTTCTCGGAAGGTTATAGAACTCGGGGTTTCCGACGAAGTATCGGTTCAGTTCCAGAGCCAGCGGAGAGGTATCAAAAATCTCTCCCGCAGCAACTCCCGCCAACGGGCATCCTGTGATGTTGCGCGTGTCATCGCCGCAGGAACCCATGGTCGTCAGTCCCGCGCGCCACAACTGCTCCAGTAGATCCGGCAGATCTTCTATGCGAACCCAGTGCAACTGAATGTTCTGACGCACTGTAATATCGATCAACCCGCGTGCATACTTCGTCGCAACGTCAGCAATCGTCCGGACTTGATGACTCAACAACAGGCCGTTGGGGATTCGGATGCGCACCATGAAGTAGGGCACTGCGTTTCCTTCCCCACCCTTGCCACCGGTCACTCCCGCGCCGTCGCCCTGCGTGTAGACGCCCCAGAAACGGAAGTAGGTGCCGAGCCACTCTGGAGGAATGCTCTCGTGTCCACTGCGCGCGAACTCTCGAATCTCATGAAGGCACTCCCATGGATTCTTCTCGCGCTTCAGCCGCTCGGCCCGTTGTGCTTTCGTTTCCTTCTGCTCCGGCATCGTCCTCTCCAAAACGAAAAACCCACCCGCCTGAGAACTTCTGGCGGATGGGTCGAAAAAACTAGATCCTGGTTAAATAACTGCTATACCACGATCCCCCGTGCGCCAGATGGGCTCATGCCGCAACAACAAGGGCAGCACATTATTCGGCCTGTCTGGCAACACATCTTCATGATTAAGAGATATACCCCAAAATGATGTCACAGGTCAACGTTACAAGCGCAAGACTCCGCAATTGAGATTGGATCGCCTGAACCGCTGCAGCAGAGTAACCGCCTCAGGAAGCCCTCTCTTACGAGAGTTACTTTTGTTTCGGAGTAATTATTTATGGGGGAACAGCTTGCGATTCGAAAAAAGTTCAGCTAATGTAAAACGCATGAGCTTCCCGATGCCCAAGAACGTTTGTCGCGCAAGCATGTGTTGTATATGCTGCGTGCGCGCTGCTTCTGGTATTTGGGACTAGTCGACACAAGTTCTAGGTTTCGGTCGAACCCACTGCCAGAGCGCAGTGGGTTTTGTGTTTTTGGATGAATGTATGGTGAATCCCAAGTTGAGTGCGGGTGGCGAAGTGGCTAACGCGGCGGCCTGCAAAGCCGTTATTCATGGGTTCGACTCCCATCCCGCGCTCCAATTTTTCAATTGTGTACTCGGAGGATGAGTGGAATGAACAGGACGCCTAGAACTAGCATCTCGATCCCGGACGCCTCCGCCGTCCACTGCAAAGCTATGTGTATGTTTCCCTGCATGCAAACCGTGGGCGAGAAGGCCGGAACGTAAAGTCCAATTCATACCGGCACAGTTTCTCGGAAGGTCCACGACATAAACGTGGGCCTTCTTCTTTTGAAGTCAAGAACAGGAGTATCTAAATGGCGCACCTGAAAATCTCTTCGAACGAAAAGACACTGACTCATATATATGTGCGCGACGCACAAAAGAGCTTCGTCCGGCCCTGCTGGTCCACTGGGGCGGAAGTGTATTGCGGTATGTGCATGAGGGGGACGGTTCGGCCTGTTGTCGGCGAGGTCTGCTCAATCTGCTCCAGCACCGTCGAGCGCATTCTGGAAGTCGCAACGGGAGGCGCGCCGAGAGTTGCTCGCAAGCGCAAGGACTGTTGCATTCGCGTTGGCAGATGCGGCGACCAAACTGCGTGTTAGTTAGGTTTTTTGCTTTTGTGCGATGGATAACTCTGCTATAGTCCTTGTATGTTTCTGCTGACCCACATGATCGAGACGCCGTACAACAAAGCTTGTTGTTGTATGTGTATGTGCCGTTTTGTGGGTTCAGTGGAAAGAGAGGCAATACCTATTTAGGCTAATTGACTCCGTGTATTTTCCTAAGCCCACGATTCCAATCGTGGGCTTTTTGTTTTCCGACGTTCTCCACCACAAGCGGTACGAATGAAAAGGAACTACATTTATGAGCGCAATCGGCACACCCAAAAGCAAACGGTCTCTGATTTTCGGCGTTACCGCAGCCGTTGTTGTGGTCATCGCGGCTACTGGAGTATTCGCCTTCAAAGCAAAACTCTTCCCTCCGAAGACTCTTGCAACTCTGCGCGTCGGCTATCTTCCCGTCACTGGGCACGCAAAGTTCTTCGTCGCCCAGGAAGAAGGCTTCTTTAAGGACGAAGGATTGAACGTACAACTCATCGAATTTGCCAATTCGGCTGACGGCCTGGCGGCATTGCGTGCCGACAAACTCGATCTCGGAGCGTTCGGCACAACCGCACCTCTGGTGCACATCGCAAAAGGTGCAGATATCTCGATCATCGGCGGCGTGATGGGTGAAGACGCTGCCATCGTCGTCAAGCCTGAAAACGAGAGAGTCATCAAGGGCATTCCGGACCTGAAAGGCAAGAAAGTTGCAACCGTGCGGCTGGCCACCGGCGATGCGGTTCTGCGAGGAGCGTTGAGCGACGCTGGAATCAATTGGAAGACTGACTTGCAGATCTTTGAACTGAAGAATCCTCCGGCTGTACTGGAGGCTGTTAAGTCTGGTCAGGTTGACGCCGGAGTCGTGTGGGGGCCTCACGATCTGCGGGCCGAGGAACAAGGGCTCAAGGTAGTGATTCGCAGTGGCTCTCTGCAGCCTGGGCACCCCTGCTGCAGACTCACCGTGCACACGCAGGACGCGCAAGCTCGTCGCGTGGTGTGGCAGCACTTCGTTCGCGCTATCCTTCGCGCCGAAAAGTTTACTGCTGAGAACCATGCGAAAACGGTGGATGACATCGCAAAGTACCTGAAATTGGATCGCGGCCTCATCGAGCGTGCCTATTACAGCGGACATCTCGACCAGTCCTCTGATCCGAACCTCGCCGGTGTTCAGAGGTTCTGGAACACGATGGTTAAGAGCGAGTTCGTTGAATCCAAGCAGGACATCACGCCGCACGTTGAGACTGCCATCTACAAACAGGCGCTCGATGAGCTGGCGCAGCAAAACCCGAATGATTCCTTTTGGCAGCAGCGGGAACAGATCTTCAATAGGCGGGATAAGTAGTTTGAGTTTGTGAGTGTCACGGAACTGAAGCGTGCTTTGCCTTGGGGGAGGCAGGACGCGCTTCAGAACTATGGCAAAACGCGGGGCCGAAGAGAGTCTCTCTCGGTTCCCGCATATCCCTTAACTAGGAGCGGAGAATACGCAATGAGTGCAGCACCTGTTTCACATTCTGACTCACATCGAAGCATGTCAGGCATCGATGTGAGCGCGTTGCAATTCGCGTATGAAGGCATACCCATCTTGTCAGATATCGATTTGCATGTCGCAGAAGGTGAGTTTCTCTGCTTGCTCGGTCCGAGTGGATGCGGCAAGACCACGCTGCTTCGCCTTCTCGCCGGACTCGATCTGCCGGCTGCTGGAACGATCAGCTACAACGGCTCGCAGATTCAGGGTCCATCGCTTGAACGCGGAGTAGTGTTCCAGAACTACTCGCTGTTTCCCTGGTTCACGCTGGCGGAGAACATCGAACTAGCTCTTTCCAAATCGCACCCCCAGCATGACGCGAATTGGCGCCAAGCCCATGCGCAAGACTACCTTGCGCGCGTCGGCCTGGGGGATTCAGCTGGACAATATCCCTCCCTTCTTTCCGGAGGAATGCAGCAACGCGGCGCCATCGCCCGCGCACTCGCATTGGGGTCGCCAGTCCTACTGATGGATGAACCATTCGGTGCGCTTGATCCCATCAATCGCGCCAAGCTCCAGGACCTGCTGCTGGAACTCTGGGCCAGTCCGAGAAAGACGGTTGTCTTCGTAACACATGACGTGGAAGAGGCACTCTATCTCGCCGATCGCGTCGTCGTACTTGGTTCCTCTCCGGGGCGGATTATTCAGGAGATCGCGGTTCCATTCGAACGCCCGCGCTCGCGCCGACTGTTCAGCTCCCGTGAGTTTATTGAGCTCTCTGAACGTATCGGTCAACTCTTCCGCGAGGATGTCCTGCAACGCATCGAAGCCGATTCGCAATTGGCGAGTGTAAAGGAGTAACGCAGATGGCCAGCCTCGGAAGTCAATCCAATCCCGCTGTCACATCTACGCTGAGCGCCGCGGCACAACTGCCCGGTGCGGTGCGCGGGAGCTTCAAGTCACCCAACATCTCGTGGCCGAAGACTCTGCGACTGCAGGGTAAAGAAGGCTTGATCTTCATTGCGGGAGTTATTCTGCTATGGCAGTTCATCAGCAGCTTCAGTCACTTCTCCGGCAAGTATCTCTTTCCAAGCCCGCTGTTGACGGCGCAAACACTTTGGGCGTCGCTGCCTGAGCTGCTGATTGGCACCGTGTACTCGTTTCTGATTCTGCTGCCAAGCCTTGCGCTTGCGATCTCCCTGGGCGTTGTCTGGGGACTCATCGTGGGCACCACGCCAGCACTGAACCGCATGTTCTCGCCGTTCGCGCGCTTTGCTTCGCCTGTGCCTCCCACCATCTACATCCCTTACGCCATCGCTCTGCTGCCTACCTTCCACACCGCCGCAGGGTTTGTTGTCTTCATCGGAGTCTTCTGGCCTGTGTTTCTGAATACAGCCAATGGTGCGGGAGGACTGCCGCAACATTACCGGGATAACGCGCGAATCCTCGGGCTCGCAAAGGTCGAGTACCTGCGGCGGGTAGTGTTTCCTGCAACGCTGCCGCAGATCTTCTCCGGCATCAGCGTTGGTCTGGTCTTCGCTTTCATCATGCTGACAGTTGCTGAACTCTTCGGAGCCAGTAAGGGACTTGGCCGATTCGTGCAGTTATACGCGGACTATGCGGATTATCCGCGCATGGTAGCCGGCATTCTCTACACAGGCGTAGTCGTCTGGATTTCTATGGAAGTGCTGGAGCGCATTAAGAAGCGCGCCCTATTTTGGCTGAGGTAATGGAGGTAACAATGCCAGAGAACGAAACTGAACTTTTTCAAGCGCTCTCAGATGCCGTGGTAGGAATGGACGAAGACCGCGCTCGTGAGCTTTCCATCGAAGCCGTCGATCGCAGCATCGATGCCTACACTGCAATTGAGCGTGGACTTGTGGATGGGATGGGCCGTGCCGGAGAACTCTTCGAAAGCGAGGAGTATTTCATCCCTGAGCTCCTGCTCTGCTCGGACGCGATGTATGCCGGGCTGGACATTCTGCGTCCGCACTTGAAGATTGAAGACGCAAATCAGCGCCGCTTCAAGGTTGTCATAGGAGTCGTCGAAGGCGACACCCACGACATCGGGAAGAACCTGGTCAGGATCATGCTCGAGGCCTCCGGCTTTGACGTAATCGATCTTGGACGCGACATTCCCGCGCAACGCTTTGTAGATACCGCGGTCTCAGAGAACGCGGATGTGATCGCGCTCTCCACGCTGATGACTACAACCATGGATGCGATGGCCGAGGTGGTTGAGAAACTGCAGACATCCAATCTTCGCGGGTGCTTCAAGTTCATTCTCGGAGGCGGCCCGATCTCGCCTGCCTTCGCCAAGCGCATCCGCGCGGATGGATATGCGAACTCAGCTCCAAACGCAGTGAAGCTGGTAAAGCAACTTGCCGGAGTTCCCGCCTAATGGGCCGAGATTCCATGACTCCCGTGCAACGCTTCGCCGCCTACGGACGCGGCCAAGCCATCGACCGCCTGCCCTGTGTGCCCATCGTGGGTAATACGGCTGCGCGTATCGTCGGTGCCAAGGTCTCCGATTTCCGCGGCAACGGAAAGCTCATCGCCGATGCACAGGTCGCCGCCTACAAACGTTTCGGCTACGACGTCATCCGCGTCTTCACCGACCTCTACACGCAGGCCGAGGCCATGGGCGCTCGCGTCCATTATCCGGGCGACGAGACTGCATATCTTGCCGGGCCAGCCATCGAGTCCGTCGAACAGATTGCGACGCTTGAGCCTGCGAATCCGCACAAAGACGGCAATCTTCCAGCGCATCTGGAAGCGATGACGAGAACGGTTGACGCAGTTGGCACGGAAGTCGTGGTAACTGGCGCACTCACCGGTCCATTCACCACGGCTTCGTTTCTGATTGGCACCGAGACTCTGGTGCGCCTGATGCTGAAGAATCCGGCGGCCGTGCATCAGCTCTGCGAAGTTTCTTTGCAGAGCGCGCTGGCCTATGCCGAGGCCATTCTCGATATGGGCTGTACGCCGAGTCTCACCGATGCCATGTGCTCCACTACAGTGATCAGTCCCAGGCAGTTTCGCGAATTTGGGCAGCCGTACCTGACGCGACTCACAGAGTTCATTCATAGCCACGACCGCTCTGTCACCTTGCACATCTGCGGAAAGACCCGCGCTATCTGGGAGCAGATGTGCGAGACCGGAGCCGACTGTCTCTCGATTGACAATGCCGCCGATCTTGCAGAGGCCAAAGCGATGGTGGGTAATCGCGTCCGCCTGATGGGTAACGTCTCGCCTTCGGAGATCATGTTGCAAGGCACTCCGGATGAGGTTCGGCAAGCTGTGCGCGAGTGCATGCGCAAGGCTCACGACAATCCCAAGGGCCTCATCGTCGCCTCCGGTTGCAGTCTTCCGGTCGAGACGCCATTCGTAAACATCGATGCCATGCTCAATGCGGTACGCGAGATTGGTTGGCCTGTTCACATCGAAGAAGAAATGGAGACAACATGCAAAGCCTGAGTCCAAAGGATCGTCTGCTGCGCGTTCTGCGCAAGGAGCCAGTTGATCGCGCTCCGGTGATCTGTACTGGCGGCATGATGAACTCGGCCATTGTTGAAATCATGCAGCGGACGGGGAACACTCTCCCCGAGGCGCACTTTGATGCGCAGCGCATGGCGGCACTGGCGCGCGACGTTCAGTCATTCACCGGCTTTGAGAATGTCGGCGTTCCATTCTGCATGACCATTGAGGCCGAGTTGCTCGGCAGCGAAATCAATCACGGCACGCTCGCCTGCGAACCTAAGATCGCGCGCGAAGTTTTCCCGACCGTTCGTGACGTGACCTTTGGCAACGTGGAGTTGCTGGCGCGTTCCGGGCGCATGAATGTTGTCGTTGACGCGGCACGTCTTATCTCGACTGAAAATCCCGACCTTCCTGTAGTCGCCAGTCTTACTGGACCCATCAGCACGGCTGCCTCAATCGTCGATCCGCTTTCCTTCTACAAGGCTCTTCGCAAAGATCCGGAGGGTGCGCATCAGGTGCTGGATTACGTCACGCGTCTGCTCTCGGCTTTTGCGAAACGGCTTCTGGAGCAAGGAGCCACGGCTATCGCGGTCGGAGACCCATCTGCCACCGGCGAAATTCTTGGCCCCGCTATGTTCGAGAAGTTTGCTGTGCGCTACATCAATCAACTTGCCGACGATGTGCACGCCCTCGGCTACCCTCTCATTCTGCACATCTGCGGAGACATGAAGCGGGTGAGCCACTGCCTGCCCTTGCTGCGTTGTGACGCACTCAGTACCGACGCGATGGTGAACCTCGTCGCACTCAAGAATGAGTATCCGCAGATCACTACCATGGGCAATCTGAGCACGTATGCCTTGGAATGGAACGACCCGGAGAAGATCGCGGCGGTAACGCGTAACCTCGTCGCCAGCGGCATCAACATTATCTCTCCGGCCTGCGGCCTGAGTACTTCCACAAGGCTGCAAAGCATCCGCGCCATGACCGACACGGTGACCCGAGGAGAGAAATAGTGGCTACCGTTCACTTCATTCCGCACGGCATCACGATCCCGGTGATTGCAGGCACGCGTCTGATCGACGCGGCCCGCGCTGCTGGGATCCGCATGGAGACTCCTTGCGACGGTGCAGGCACCTGCGGCAAATGCAAGGCAAAGGTTGGGGCTGACGCGATGCTGCAGCTCTCCAACGATGCCCATAAGTCACTTACTCAGGCAGAGCGCGAGGCAGGCTGGGTGCTCGCCTGCCAGGCCACAATACACGGTGACCTTAGCGTTGAGATGGAAGCATTCGATTCTGATGGATTGCAGATTCTCAGCGATGGGCAGAAGCTCGCCGTGGAACTGAAGCCATGGATTCGCAAGTCATACGACGCTACCACCAACACAACGCTTGTTCTCGCTGGCGAGGCTGTGCTCAGCGAAGAACTGAGCGATACCGCCGCTAAGATGTACGGCATCGCGGTGGATATTGGAACGACAACCCTCGTCACCACTTTGCTCGACCTCCGGACGGGTGCCGAACTCGGAGTGACATCGAGCCTCAATCCTCAGGCGGTTCACGCGCAGGACGTCCTCTCGCGCATCAAGATGGGTTCTAAGCCCGAAGGTTTGCGCAAGCTTCATGCTGAACTCATCGAGGAGATCAGCCGCCAGACAACACACCTCGCGGTAAAGGCCAATGTCGCGCTGGAGAACATCAATGAAGCGGTCTTCAGCGGCAACACAACCATGTTGCATCTTGCCACGCGCACGGACCCGGCTTCGCTCGGCAAGTATCCCTACACGCTCGCGCTGAGCGGTGACCAGCATGTGAATGCACGCGAAATTGGTCTTGGAATCTCGCGACATGGCATCGTCTATCTGCCACCAATCTTTTCCGCATACGTGGGCGCAGACATTACCTCCGGCATCCTGTCCACGAAGCTGGCCCAGCAGCCCGGCGTCGTTCTTCTCGTGGATATCGGAACAAACGGTGAAATGGTGCTGTCCGTCAATGGCCGTCTCACCGCCACATCCACTGCCGCAGGTCCTGCGTTTGAAGGCATGAACATTGCATGCGGAATGCGCGCCAGCCGCGGTGCCGTCGAACTGGTCTCACTGGGTGAGCACGGCATTCGGGTTGAGACCATCGCAGGAGGCGAAGCGGTCGGCATCTGCGGCAGCGGCCTATTGGATGTTGTTGGCGAGTTGGCCTCAAAAAGCGGCCTCGACAAGAATGGACGTTTTCAGAATAACGGAGACCAGCCTTGGCGAGAGCAGTGGGAGAGCCTCGATGGCAAGCCGATCTTCCGCATCGCTGGCCCGGTGTACCTCACGCAGAAGGATGTGCGCCAAGTGCAGTTAGCCAAGGGAGCGATCCGCACCGGCATAGAGATGCTGCTGAAGGCCGCCAACATCGAGGCCGCGCAAGTGAATCGAGTTCTCATCGCAGGATCATTCGGTTTTCATCTGCGCACGGCAAGCCTCATCCATCTCGGACTTCTTCCGAAGGAGTTCAGTGATCGTGTTGAGTTTGTCGGAAACACCTCGAAGTCCGGTGCCGAAGCATTTCTATTGAATCGTGATGCACGGGAAGAGATGAAACAGGCTGTCGCGCAGGTCGAGGTCCTTGAACTGGCCAACGACCCTGCATTTGAGAAATCGTTTATCCGATCATTGCAGTTTTAAGTGGGAGATTATGTCAAAGAAGTCCGAACCAACGTGTTCCGATTGCGGTCTGCTGAGCTGCTACCGCCAGGATAAGAATTTTCCTTCGTTCTGCCTCACCCAGGCGAGCGACCCCGCTCAGTTAGCCGAGGTCGTCGAATCCTATCGCGGCGATGGCGAAGATGCGCGCACCTCACGCGCCGCTGCCGAGGTAGAGGGTACTTATTACGGCAAATTGACACGCGTGGAAGAGATCATCGCCTTCGCTAACCGCATTGGCGCTCGGCGAATCGGCATCGCCACTTGCGTCGGCTTGATTGAGGAGACGCGCCTCTTCGTCAAAGTTCTAGAGGCACACGGGCTCGAATCCTATGCAGTGCTCTGCAAGGTAGGCTCGGTTGATAAGACCGAGATCGGAATCCCCGATGATTTGAAGATCATGAAGGGCTGCCACGAATCCATCTGCAATCCAATTTTCCAGGCAAAGATCCTGAACGAACAAAAGACAGACCTCAACGTGATTGTCGGCCTCTGCGTGGGCCACGATTCGCTTTTCATCAAGTACTCCGATGCGTTGGTCACCACGCTGATCACGAAAGACCGCGTGCTGGCCCACAACCCGGCGGCAGCGCTGTACACATCAGGTTTCTACTACAAGCGCCTGTTGAAGCCGGAAGGCAAACTCTAAGGTCCATTGCGCTGCGGTAAGTTCACTCGACGCAAGAAGGGTAGGTCGTGACACATAAGGAGATCATCGCGAAGTTAGTTGCTCTGGAGAAGACGCCGAGGCTTCCTGTCTCGCTGCTATCCGGCGGAGCGTGGACGTTGAACCGCGACGGGCTAACGATGGAGCAGGCGCTCAATGCGCCTCCGGAGCGGCTCGCAGAGGTCATCGCCCGCACCAATGAACAGGTCGGATGCGATATCGTCTGGCCCGGCTCGGGGTACCACAACCTTGCGCTTCGCGGTGCTGGCGGCGTCATTAAGTTCCGCACCAAGGGCACACCGGATGTAATGGCTCCGCTCATCCAGGACGTCAGCCAGATTGACCCGTCGCTGGCCGAGCGCATGCTGGAAGACGCAGGTATTCGCGTACTGGTGGAGACCGCCCGGATGCTTTCCAATTCCATCGGCGAGCACACCGTGGTCGGAACAAGTCAGTGGGCTCCGTTCACACTCGGCGGCCTCGCCTTTGGAGTCGAGCGACTCATGCGCTCTGTTTACAAGGACAAGCCCGCTGTCCACGCTGTTCTCGAATTTGCGGCCGAGCTTTGCTTCGCGTACCTCGAACCATTTATCGATGCTGGCGTCTCCATCATCTCGCTCGCCGATCCCACCTCCTCTGGCGACCTGATCTCGCGCGAGCAGTTCCAGGAGTTCTCGCTTCCGTACCTGACGAAGGTTGCTGCCAAGGTGAAGGAGCGCGGTGTCTGGCTGGTCGTACACATCTGTGGCAACACCACCAATCGTCTCGATCTGATTCCTTCTTCCGGCGCCAACATCATGTCCGTGGATTACAAGGTTGACCTCAGCGAGGCCCGCCGTTTGCTCGATGGCAAGATCGCGTTCGCCGGAAACATGAACCCTGTCGCAGTCATGCAAAAAGAGACACCGCAAGGTGTAGCCGAGGCTTGCCGTCAGGCCATCGCCAAGGCCCAGCCATCCGCAGGATATCTGCTCATGCCGGGCTGTGATATTCCACCCAGTGTCCCGATTGAAAACGTAAGAGCCATGGTCGAAACCGCCCATGAGTATTCGTTCGCATAGGAAATCATTCATGCCTAAAGCAGCAGCAACACAAAAGAGCCTCATCGCGCAGCAGCCCGCACGAGGCAAGGGCACGATCTGTATTCAGGGCGGTTACGCGCCGAAGGTGGGCGAGCCGAGGATTCTGCCCATTTTTCAGTCCACCACGTATAAATATGAAGATCTCGAACAGGTCGAGCGCCTCTTCGCTCTTCAGGAGTCCGGTTACAAATACACACGCACCGGTAATCCCACGGTCGCGGCCTTTGAGCAGAAGATCACAGAGCTCGAAGGAGGCACCGCAGCCGTTGCTCTCGCCTCTGGACAGGCCGCGAACCTGTTGGCAATTACGAACATTGCCAGTGCGGGCGACCACGTCGTCTCCGCCTCCACCGTCTACGGAGGCACCTACACGCTCCTTCATCGCACGCTGAAGCGCTACGGCATTACAACCACATTCATCGATCCCGAATCGCCAGAGAAGGAACTCCAGAAGGCTTTCCAGCCGAATACCAAACTGATCCTCGCCGAGACCATCGGGAACCCCGGTCTTGGTATTCTCGACTTCGACAAGTTTGCCTCGCTCGCACGTCGCAACGATGTTCCATTCGTCGTAGACAACACGCTGGCAACGCCATGCCTCTGCAATCCATTTCAACTCGGGGCAAACATCATTACCCACTCGGCCACCAAATACATTGACGGCCACGCTACCAGTCTTGGCGGCGTCGTCATTGATGGCGGCAACTACAACTGGGCCAATGGGAAGTTTCCCGACCTGACCGAAGCGGATGATACCTACGCAGACACTCGCTACGTCGAGAAGTTTCCAACGTTCGCCTTCGTGGCCAAAGCCCGTGCACAGTATCTCCGCGACTTTGGTGCCTGCCTCAGTCCGTTCAATGCGTTCCTCTTCAATCTTGGAATGGAGACACTGCATCTGCGAATTGAGCGGCACAGCCAGAATGCTCTTGCCCTCGCCGAATTCCTGAGCACGCATCCCAAGGTGAACTGGGTTGTCTATCCCGGGCTTAAAGGCAATCTCAATCGCAGCCGCATCAAGAAGTACTTTCTGCGCAACCTGGCCAGCGGCATTCTCACCTTTGGCATCAAGGGAAACGCGCAGGCTGCCCGCACCTTCGTGCGTAATCTCAAGGTTGCCGCGCTGGTGGTACACATCGGAGACGCTCGCACCAGTGTGTTGCATCCCGGAACCAGCACTCACTCCCAGATGAATGCCGAGCAGCAGCGCAGCGCCGGAATCACACCGGACATGATTCGCGTTTCGGTGGGCATAGAAGATGCGTCCGACATCCTCGCTGACTTCGATCAGGCTCTACGCAGCATTGGCTGAGATGGAAATACTTAAGATGACCAACACATGCACGGAGCAAACCTTGAGCAACTCTATCCTTGTCGATGCATCGCGCTATTTGCAGATAGATCGCCCGCAGCGTATCCAGCCGCAGCTCTCAGTGGATATCACCGGCCACTGCTTTCAACCGCACATCGACGATCTCGAAAGCGACTGGGTTTCCCATGTTGCCGCGCCAGGCTTCAAGGTCTATTGCCAGCTACGCGGAGCAGATGTCGAGTCCTTCTGCTCCATCGGTACTGGCTCGGGACTTGACGTGCTCTCGGCTATCGAGATCCTCGGTGCAACCAGAGTGGGCCTTACCGACGTGCACGAGGACGTAGTCGCAGCAGCGGCAGCCAACATCGCGCGCAACCAGCTCGCCGCGTATCCCGTGACAATCCAGTCCGGCTTCGGTGACCTGCTAACGCCGCTGGTCCCTTACGCATCGCGCTATGACGTCATATATGAGAACCTTCCTAACATCTTGTCCCAAGACGCAGAGACTGTTGCCGAAGAGAAGAACAGCTCCGCCTACGTTCCGCCTCGCGCAGAGGAGGTACCGCAATTGATAAAGCAGCAGATGCTTGATCTTCACTACCTCGCGCTTCTCCAAGCCAAAGACTTTCTAAAGACGGATGGAGCCGTTCTCTCCTGCCTCGGTGCACGCGTTCCACTTGATGTTTTTCTCTCGCTTGGCAAACTAGCAGGCTATACGCCGTCAATCCTGACCTACGGCTGGAAAGTCCAAGGCGATCCTGAGTTGATCAGAGACTATGCCCACAACCAGGCCAGCGGCTTTGGTCCGTTCTACTTCTACCGTGCGGAGGTACTTCAGAAGGCCTTCGCCGACCTCGATGCCGCCGATACTGGCCGGAATGCACTGGAGATTGAGCGCGGTCTGCAGACACGCCGGATGGATCCCGTCACCGCGTATGCCGCGTTCCAAAATGGCGAGCGCATTGCTCACACTGTGGCCGTACTGCAATGCGAGACGAAGTAACAATGGTCGACAGCGCTCCCATTCTGCAGCTTATCGAAGCTATGAAGCTCCGGTTGAATCAGCGCGCTGTCACGTCCGACGACGTGGGGCAAGAGGCCGCCCGCGTTCTCGCACTCCTAAATCCTCTTCCGGCGTTGACGGGTACATTTCCAAAGAGCGAGCATCCTTCCACTAGCCACCTTGAGACTGCCTTCGCGGACGGTGACGATGCAGCCGCCGCACTGCTCACCGCAATCCGGCCTGTCGCCTTCCATCTTCCATGGCGCTACAGCTACGCCAAACGCAGCGACGCTCAGGGCCTCGAAGACAACATGGCTTTCGCCGAGATCATTGGTCCAGAGGCGCCCTATGCGAGCGAGAGAGTCTGCCTCGGTCTCACACTGATCGGTCCAAATACGTTCTACCCTCCGCATCGGCATCCTGCGATCGAGCTCTATTACGTCGTCGCCGGAAAGGCGACGTGGACCGCAGATGGAGAATCGCTCCGCAATCCTCCCGGCGCCTTCATCCTGCATGGCTCGCAGGTGGTTCACGCCATGCATACAGACCAGAAGCCGTTACTTGCAGTCTATACATGGAGTGGTGAAGACATACGCAGCTCTTCGGTCTACGTGTGACCCAAGGAAGCACTGCATAATCAGCGCCCTGTGAGCAATGGAGGCAAGACAGGAAATTACCACTCGCCCAGAGGCCGATTCGGAGAAGTTGGAAGCTGCAAGAACGCTTGCGTCGGGTTCGGAGTGGATGACGGGCAATCCGGAGATTGGCCGCAATGGGGAAGAGTTGCCGATCTCCACGCAGAACTGCGAAATATACGGTATTCAAGACACACTTACATTCAGCCCTCTCGAGTGACATTTTCAAAGTAGAAGCCCACTACCCGGCTAACAGGTGCCTTGGATCGGCTCATCAAAAGTCGGTAAAATACTGGGCATCATGACGCGCAACGATGCCTGGAATCTGTTGACGGAATTTACGCAATCAGAGAGCTTGCGGAAGCATGCGCTAGCCGTGGAGTCCTGCATGAGAGCCTATTCCCGCAAGTTCGGCGAGAACGAAGACAAGTGGGCCGTTACCGGCCTCATTCACGACTTCGATTACGAGAAATATCCGACGGCGGAGGAGCATCCATTAAAGGGCAATCAGATTCTGGCAGAGCGCGGCTATCCGGAGGACATTCGTCGGGCCATCATGGGACATGCCACGTACAGCGGTGTTCCGCGCGATACGCGCATGGCGCAAACCCTCTTTGCCTGCGACGAACTCGCCGGCTTCATCACGGCTGTCGCGCTGGTAAAGCCTTCGAAGTCACTCCGGGAGGTGGACGCCAAGAGCGTACGCAAGCGGATGAAGGACAAGGCATTCGCGCGCTCGGTGAATCGCGAGGACATTGTGAACGGCGCGGTGGAAATGGGACTCGATCTGGATGAGCACATTGCTTTCTGCGTAGAGGCGATGAGGAGCGTGGCGAGTGAACTCGGGCTGGCGGGAATCGCCCCGGTGGCTGGTGCACAGGGCGAGACTGCTGAAGGCGCCCAATGAAGAAGGACTGGAAGACGCGGCTAATTCGTAGCCTCCTTGGGTGGACGGCGCGTTGGCGATTATCATGCTTATCGTTTCATGTCTCCAGGGCGGTTGAAGATCACTTCAAATGAACGATTCGCAGGACAGCGAGGTTCGCCTCAGTATCGTTGGGATCAAACGAAACCGTACCCTCGTTGTCCCCGTCTTGAACCACCACACAGCCCGCAGTTATCAGTTTTTGTCTGGATGAAACCCAACGGACTGTTATGGTTACCGCCAGCAGATCGTCCGTGTGTTGACAAATGTGCCCACTGATCCCCGTGACCACAGGTTCGCCGTCGGTTGCGGTCACCTCCAGACAATAGTCCCGCGCCCATGACTCCAAGTCCGTTGGGCCTATAAATCTAAGGAACATAGCTGAATCCTAAACGATCTGAATGCATTCTGGAGGGAAACCGGTCAGCGCCTCGGCATGATTCCGATTAGGCATCAGAGCTCAGCGACGTTGGCGGGTTAACTGTGTCTGATTCGTCCAACCATAGGCGCGGCTGAATTGCCGCAACACCCACCCTGTCTAAGTTCGCAATTCTCGTCTGCCACTTCTCTACGAGCTTCGCAGCTCTCACTTGTTGTCGTTGTGCCCGCTTGAGCATCCGCTCTGCGTGTTCTCGCTCACGATTTGTGCCCGACGTCTTCATGTTCGCCATACCAAAAACGATCGCAACCAGCTTACCGGCTGGCCGAAATCAGTTCTTAAGGCTATCGACCGCCATTTGCAGGATATGTTCGACGCCATCTTTGTCAGTGCCTTCCAGCGTCTTCACCGAGCGAAGGAGCGCGAGAACCTTTTCAATGGCGAGCAGGGTGGCTTGGTGATCGGATTCCGACATTGTTTGCTAGTTCCTTAGTGTTGATTGTAGCGGAACATCGCTGGCACTACACACGGCGATATCGGCGCACTGATACGGGAGCTATCGACCGTTTTAACTGTAGCTATTTCTGCTTTCGCGATGCATTACGCTTCGTCATCCTGCCAGACGGAAGCGGTTCGCCCGGAGCCAGAACCTTGGTGGTGAGTGCGCCTTGAGGAAAATCTCGCGGATTGAGTGTGACGAGAAAATCCGCATCGCCAGCCTCTGCACAAGCACAAAATGGCTCATCTCCGGGGTCAGATGAAATGCTGCACTTTGTGCCCGGAGAAAGCAATTCTGCTTCTTCCCTAAGCAGGTTGATGAGTGCCCCAACCGTTTCGCCCCGGACCTTCAATCGTCGAAGCACCGCTTTGTACTCGGACAGAATCTCTTCCGAGAGCAGCCACGTGAACGTGGCGCGCTCAATCCAGTCGCGCAAGAGCTGGGCACTGGGATTCGAGGATGAAACAATGCCGGAGCGAAAGCCGGAGATACCAGCAACAAGAACAGAAGTATCGACTACGCCCCTAGGCCGTCTTGAGCGTGGTGTTGTCAACGACTGTGACCTCCGGAAGCATTTTGCGCACGCTCTTATACTCCCTCACAGTCTCCTGCAATTTCTGACTGGAAACTTTGCCTATCTGTCTGGAAGCAGCGTCAAAGGCCTGGCTTATCTCACTCTGCCATCCAGCACGCCGTCGGCCTCGTACAAGGTCCGGTTGTTCCTGAGCCTGTGGAAGCTGTTCCTCCAGCTCACGCGCCAGGCTGCCTACGGGGATCTTAATCTCGATGGACTGCGCACCACGAAGCGGGCGAGACCTCAGAGACACGAATCGTCGCTTCTTCGGATCCCCTGTCCCGAGGCTCCGCGAAAGCGTCTCCGTGAAAAGAGAGAGCAGCTCGCTGGAAGAGCCGAGCGACTCCTTCAAGTAGAAGGCAACCTTGGCTTCCAGTAGCATGCGGCTATCGAACCAGTAGAGGTT
>Ga0302319_10002037_pt1 | contig 44265 bp, 31 predicted proteins | sample Bog_T0_2_FD_203319 | JGI IMG/M metagenome (GOLD analysis project Ga0302319, IMG submission 203319) | Peat permafrost microbial communities from Stordalen Mire near Abisko, Sweden - Bog_T0_2 | ecosystem: Environmental > Terrestrial > Soil > Wetlands > Peat | place: Sweden: Abisko, Stordalen Mire...
CGCGGATGGCACGGACTTGAACATCTGCTGCATTGGTCCGAGTGGCGAAGACGACATCAATTCCGAGCCATGTGCTCCCACTATCGAAAGTGCGGTTCACCGCTGCCAGTGCACTATCTACAACTGTAGTACTAATATCTTGACCAGCGCCTGTCACGCGCTCCGGACTTCTGCGCAGAGGAGCCTCGCGACGTATTCTCTGAGCCGGAATGAAGTATCGATCTCCCGGTCGATGCACGACCCGGATCATTGAGTCTGCGGCTGGAGATTGGCACCCAGCCGCCCCTTAGCGACCTTGGTCCTGGTTTGCGATTGCCGTTTGCTTGTTTCCCTCAACGTTCAGCAGCAGGGGCGCGGAGGGATGCATGGTTGGGGAGTCCGACTCCACCGAAGCCACCACGTAGATAGGCTGGTTGATGGGCCTGGCCCAGTCCTCAGCGTGCAGCGTGAAGGTACGGCTGGTCTGGACCTCGGTCACCAGAACCCCATTCAGGCCGACATTCACGACGCGGACGCCGGGAGGAAGATTCGCCACGAAGCATGGGACCCGGCCCTTGAAGCCATTGTGCCGCTCAATTTGGAGGGTGACGGTTACATCCTTGCCTGGCTCAATTGCGACCTGCCTGGCTTCAGTGGACACCACAACATCGGGCGGAGGAATGATGGAGGCAAGCTGCAGTGGATGGTCTGATTCGGCGTTCGCAGCTCTAACCAGTTCGCGGCCGTTAGCCTTGGCGCGGCCCACAAACTCGATGGGCGCCGGATGCGCGTCGAGCGGCGCGTCAGCGGCCGCGGAGAGGACCACTACGGTCGAGTCCTGCCCCTGCGGAATGGTGGCCGGGCTTGCCGTTATGCCCGGCGGCAGTCCCTTTACATCGACCTGAATGGGGCCCAGGTCTCCGCGCATTGAAGTCACCGTGACCGTGACCATCGTGGAGCCTCCCCTGGGGATATTGGGGTTGGCCGGGAGCGCCTTGATTCCGAAATCGGACTCCGCGTCCGCGAGGGTGAGCCGATACGCAAAATCGGATCCCTCCATGCCGCGCACGTCTTTGAGGTGGAGAAGATAGTCGGCGTCCGCCGGAGCAACAAAATCCAGCTTCGAGTCTGCCCCGTAACCGGGCCCCCCATCGTCGTTGCGCCAGGTCAGATGGAAGACCGGCAGGCCGTTGGCCGGGAACTCCGAGTCGGGAGGCAGAATCTGCGCCTTGTAGACCGGCGTGTTGACCGCATGGACATCGGGGGACGTTCCCAGGTAGGCCACGCGCAGGTCGTCCATGCCCTTGACCATGGTGTCGGCATCGGGCTGATCGGGGATGTAGTCGACGCGATCGAGCTCATCGCCGACCATAAGGTAATCCTCTTCGCTCAGCTCCGATGTGGAAACGAGTCGGATGCCGGTAGCTCTGGAATCGCGGTCCGAGAGCGTGGTCGTGGTCTGGTTCAGGCAGCGTACAGTGGCGCGGGGAATGGGATTGCCCTTGGCGTCGAGAACCTCAATCACGGAGTCGAGCGGCGAGCCCAGACGAGCCGCGGCGACATCGATGCTGAGCTTCTGCCCTTTACCGGCATGAAAGTGGAAATAATCCTCGTCGGGATGGCCACCCTTTCCGCCATCGATGTGGCCGTTGATGGTTACGGGAATGGAAATGGCCTGCGCCTCGGCGGCGGTGTCATTGGGCTCAGCCTCCAGGATCTCCGGCTCGCTGCCAACCGCGACTTTGACTTCGTTGATCGCACGCAACCTGCCGCTGTTCACTATCAGGGGTGTTGTGGTCCAGGAGCCGGGGGCTTCGCGGGGCGCGATCTGGGCGTAGCCAGCGCCACCCAGGTTCACGCCCGTGATTGCAACCTGCTCCGACCGCCCGGCGCGCACGCCGAGTGGAAAAAATCCAGTGATATAGGGCAGCGGTCCCGCGTCCAGACGATAGAAATAGTTCATTCCGCCTTCGCGGTCGCGGTCGGTGATCGATATCGTGTACGGTCCCTCGTGGCTAATCTTGTAGATCATGGCAACGTCGGCGCCCCGGTCGTTTCTGGCCATGGGAATCACGGTCCGGCCGCCGCTGTCGCTCAAAATGAGCTTGGATTTGAGCTCTGAGCCGAGCGGCGCTGCGAGCACCGTAAAGACCACTTCTTCCCCGGCCTTGCCTTCGAATTGGTAGATGTCCCTGGCGCCTGGCGCGGTAATGGTCCCGATCAAGGTAGCCGGCAACTCCACGGTCCGCGGCTTGGCAGAATCCATGGGATTCTTGCCGCTCATCTTGACCTCGGGCAGCATTCCTACCGCGAAGGTCATGGTGTTGGTGGTTCCAAGCGGCGTCCTGATTCGGAACCGGTGGATGCCTGGCGGGGCGTCTTTGGCGATGGTGATGTCAATGCTGGCGGTCTGCTTTTTGCCCAGCGGCACCTGGGCGCTGAGATCCTGACCGGCCCTGGGCGGGGCGATCTTCTCTGGCACATCCACAATCTTGGTGACCTTGGCGCTGATGCCCGAAGCGTCGAAGAGGACCTCTGAGGCGTCGGAGAGATTGCGGCCCTCGATGGTGAACGTGGCGGTGCCGCCGCGCTCCATCCCGGCGGGCGAGATACTTGCCACGCTGGGCGGAATAATGGGTTCTTCCGCGCCCAGGGGCAAAGCGAGCGCGCACGCCAGCACGATACCCGGCGCGATGAGCGGTGCAGCAAGTGGCAGGTTGAACTTCATGAGGCCTCTCTCGGGGAGCTGAAAAACTGTACAGGCGGTATTTCTGGGTTCGCTTGCCTGCGGCGAAATCCTTTGTTCCTAGCGGACGCCATCACCGGCTGGCTGCCTCTTTGGCATCGTTTCCCCGGGCCGGCTGGTGCGCATCGAAAACCGTCATCGGCTCTCGCACCTGCTTGTAGGTCCTGGCGTCGTAAACGCTCAGCGAGCCGTTGTAGCGGCCCGCGGCCAGCCACTTGCCGTCGGGGCTCATGTCCATGGATTCAACCCAGTCGGGTTGGCGATCGATCACGCCGATGGGGTTGAGCCGGAGATCGCGGAAGCGGATGGCGCCATCGGATGAAGCGGTCACAATGGTCTTGCCGTCGGGCGACCAGACCAGTTCAAGAATGCTTTCCTCGTCCGCGATCAGGGACTGGCTCAAGTGGCCTTCATTCTCGGCCAGCTTCCAGATGTAAATGGTCTTGTCGTAGCCGGCGGCAGCCACTTGCTCGCCTGATGGCGCCCACGCAACGGCGGTCAGGCCGTCTGATGCGTCGCTGAGCGTGTAGAGGCGGGTCCCTGTCGCCACATCCCAGATCTTCACCGTGCGGTCCTGCGAAGCGGAGGCCAGGCGCTTGCCGTCGGGCCGGAACGCCACCGCGAACACAGCGTCGATATGATCCTGCAGGTTGCGCAGCTCCTTGCCGGAGGCCACGTCCCAGAGCTTTACGGCCTTGTCGTAGCTGCCCGAGGCAATCAGGGTTCCATCCGGACTCCAGGCAATGGAGTAGATGCAATCCTTGTGCCCCTTCATGGTCTTGAGGAGCTGATGGGACGCGAGGTCCCAGATGTCGATCTCGCCGCCAATCTGCGGGGCGCCCCCGGCTGCGGCAACCATCTTACCGTCGGGACTGAACGCAATCGAGCGCACCGAGTCGGGCTGGCCGGAGAGCGCGGCGAGGAGCTGGTCCGTCGCGGCATCGATGAGGCGAAGCTCTCGATATCCACCCACAGCGAGCACTTTGCCGTCAGGCGAGAACTTGACCGAAGAGATGGGGGAGACAACCGCTACCTCAGGGCGGATGTCGGGAACCGGCGGAAGCTCCGCGGCCTTGACGGCTTCACCTGCGACGGGGCCCACCGCGCCTGCATCGATCCACGACTTGATGAGGGCAATGTCGGAGGCCGGAAGCGGGTCTGCGCCAAAAGGCATCTGCGGCTTTGCTTCTCCCTCAAGCATCTGCATCATGCGGCTTGCCATGGCGTCTTTGGGAACGATGGGCGGCCCGTGCTTGCCGCCCTTCATCAGCGTTTCATAGCTGTCGAGAACCAGGCCGCTCATGTGCGCGGCGCTGGAGTGGCAGGCGAGGCAGTTCTTGCTGAGGATGGGGACAATATCGGTGCTGTAGCTGGGGGTCGATTCCGCCAGCGCGCGGGTTTCAAGGCCGAAGCTGCCGTTGAGCAGCAAGCCCGCGGCGGCGAACACCGCAGAGGCGAACCCGAAGGCAGCGGTGGTTTGAACGGTTTGATTCTTTCGAACGAAGTTTGCCATCGTGAACACGGGTTCCCTCGAATGCCTTCGAGCCAGCCGAGCGCATGCCGGCAAGCAAGGAGACACTCCTGTCTGATCAGTGATTGAACATAAACTCCTGGCCTGTGAGCAAGGCCCACGACAGGTCGATCAGCGCTGCCCGGCGCGTCTCGACTACGCCTACGCCAGGAGCTTTTTCCCGCTCGGCTGAAGCAAGGGCACTGTCAAGCGCGGTATGCTCCGCATCGCTGGGATGACGGCTGAGTGAAGACACATAGAGATAGTCCACGATCTGGTCGTCGGTGAACCCGCGCTGGATCAACATGTCAAGATTGTTCCCCGGCGCGCGGAGCTTGCCGTTGAGCGTGTCTCCGTTGATAATGTGGAGTGCCTGTGTAATGGTGGGCACCGATGTGCGCTCGCTCTCCCGAGTCTGCTGCCGAATCGGCCTTCCAAAGGCGGTGAGGAAGTAGGATTTTACCGCGGTATCGGGCAATTGCAGTCCGCGCATGCCCATCGGGTAGCCGTCGAACTTCTCCGGTACCTGGGTGACCTGCGAATAGGCGTCAAGCAGAACCTCGGCGGGAAGGCGCTTGATGACAAAATGCGAGCCGAATTTATCGTCGTCCGCGTTCTCTTTGAGAGGCCTCGACGAAGTCTGGTACGTGGCCGACTGCATGATGGTCTTGATCAGGTAGTCCACATCGAAGTTGTGCGCAACAAAGTCCTTGACCAGCGCATCGAGGAGCGCATCGTTGGTGGCCGGGTTGGTATCGCGCAAGTCGTCGACCGGCTCGATCAAGCCACGTCCCATGAAGTTGCGCCACACCCGGTTGACGATGTTGCGTGCGAAGTACGGGTTGCCAGGCGATGTGAGCCACTTGGCGAAGTAGAGCCGGGTGTCGCCCGGAACCTCGGTCGAAAGCGCCGTCGCATCCAGGGGCTTGGGCGGCAGCGGAATCATCAGGCGATCGTCCATGAACTCGCCGGTGGGCGCGGAGTAAACCGTGACGTCGTTGAAGATCGGGCCAATCCCCGGACGGCTGCTGGAGTCCGCGGATGTCTTGAGCCGCACGCGGGCAAAGAGGTTGGCCATGCCGTAGTAGTCCTTCTGGGTCCACTTGGCCAGAGGATGATTGTGGCAATGCGCGCAACTGATGTTGATGCCCATGAAGGCCTGGGTCATATTTTCAGAGATGTCGAGCGGGTCGCGATGAATGACCCAGTAGTTAGCGGCGCCATTCTCGAGTGTGTTGCCGGAGGCGGTAACAATCTGCGCGGCAAACTGGTTCCACGGCTTGTCATTGGCCACACTGTCGTGAATCCAGTTGTAATAGCTCCACATCTCCTCGTTGGAGAGGTGATTGCTTGACACCAGCAACATGTCCGACCATTTGTAGGCCCAGTAGTCGACGAATTCAGGCCGATGCAGGAGTGCGTCGATCAGGCGGTTGCGCTTGTTGGGCGCAGTGTCCTTGAGGAACTTGTCCACCTCGGCGGGAGCGGGCAGGATCCCCGCTGCGTCAAGGTAGGCCCTGCGCATGAACTCCGCGTCGCCGGCGGGAGGGGACGGCGGAATGTGCAGAACCTCGAGATGCTGCAGGATATGGCCGTCGATGAAGTTGTTGCGCGGCGCCTTCTTGAACACCGCTTCGTCAATCTTGTTGGGGAAGGGAATGCGCAGCCGTGAAAACGTGACATGGCTCTGATACCAAACCGTCACCGGAGCTTCGCCGTAGCCGTGCATCACCACGTGGCCGCTGTTATCGACGGTGGCCACGCCTTCATCCCCGCTGTCGTACTTTGCCCAGCGCGTGACATCGGCGGTGTGACCGTCAGAGAAGCTCGCTGTCACAATCAGCTGCTGCTGAGCGCCGGGGTTGAGCGAAGCCTCGTGGGGAAGAACCTCGATTTTTGTCACCAGCGCGTCGGCTTCGGTGGGGGCCGGCATGCCCTGCGCGAGCCATCCGGAAATCACCTTGTACTCCGGCGAACCAACGTCGAAGCGCCGTCCGCCGCCGTGCGGGATGGTGAGCGTAGGCTTGAGCAGGATCAGGCTCTTGGCGGGCTCGAGGCGATCGGTGCGCCGGCCCAGGGCCTGGTGGGTGAGCGTGTAGTAGTCCACCACCGGGTCGTAACCGCGCAACGTGAGCTTGAAGCCGTTCTTGCCCGCTGCCGCACCGTGGCACGGGCCGGAGTTGCAGCCCATCTTGGTCATCACTGGAAGCACGTCGTTGCGAAAGCTCCAGGTGGAAGCAGTGGCGAAGTCCAGCACGACGAGGGATGCGGTGGTGCGATGCCCTGGGACTGAAGCGGTAATCGTTGCGTGCCCGTCTGCGTGGGGAAGCAGGACGTTGCTCTCGTCCAGCTTCGCAACCTCGGGGTCCGAGATGGCGAAGCTGGCCCGCGAGGTGATCTCCTCCTGGTGCCCATCGGCGAACGTGCCCTCCACCACCAACCGCTGGCCGTAACGCGGTCCGGTTATGAAAATCGAAGCGGGCAGGATTTCGATGCTGGTGAGCGTGGCCGACGAGGAACCGGCAGCGGCAGCGCCCTCCATGCCCGTTGCGGGTTTGACCTTGCCCGGGGACTTTGACAAGTCTGCCGGATGGTAGGGAGCAGAGGCCTGCGCGTGCGCCACCTGCGCTGGAATCTGACCGGAAATTGAACCGAGAACCGCACAGCAAACCGTGAAACAACCGGCCACCGCGGCTAACAGCAGATGTTTGCGAGGTTCCATCTCTTCTCCATGGCGCTACCATCGAAGCGCCTTGCCGGGCATTGTCTTTGCGGCGCTGCCCGCCTGCCCTTGCGAGGCCCAATACCACAGTTGTAGATCGCGTAACTCCCGGAGAACGGACAAAGGCCCAGGCCTATAGGCCGCGTAAATTCGACTTTTATCAGGCGGTTGAAACCACCTGCTCCTCCGGACTTGCCATCTGCAACTGTAGTACTAAATCAACAACTCATCGATAGGGTCAATGCCGTGATCCACAAGCCGCACCTCGCGGCCCTGCGGAGTCTTCAATACGGTATCGATCGGAATGCCCAGGCACTTGTACACGGTTGCCGCAATGTGGCCGGGGGATACAGGACGGTCTCTCGGCGCCGCGGCGATGGCGTCGGAAGCGCCCACAACCTGGCCGCCCTTGATGCCGCCGCCGGCCAGCACCACGGTCCAGCACTGCGGCCAGTGATCGCGGCCTCCGGCGGGATTGATGCGCGGCGTGCGTCCAAATTCGCCGGTAGCCAGAACCAGGGTGGTATCGAGCAGCCCCATCTGGCTCAGGTCTTCGAGCAGCGCGCTGTACGCATGATCGAACATGGGGCCCACCAGGTCGCTGTAGCAGCTGATGGGGCTGAACGGAGCCGAGCCATGAATGTCCCATGTGATGTCGTTGAAGACAGTCTCGAACATGTTGAGGGTCACGAAGCGCACGCCTCGCTCCACCAGCCGCCGCGCCAGCAGGCAGCCCTGTCCGAAGCGATTCATCCCGTACCGCTTGCGCACGTCTTCCGGCTCCTGGTTCAGCTCGAATGCCTCGCGGGCCTTGGCGGAGGTCATCAGGGTATACGCCTGGTTGAATGTTGCATCCATGAGCTTCGAATCCTGATTGGTGTCTTCGAAGTATTGAACGGATTTGTCGACCTCCTGCCGCCAGCTCCTGCGGCGGTCAACGCGTACCGCCGAGATGTAGTCGGGCGGGAGCATATCGGGCACCTTGAAGTCGGGATCCGAGGGGTCAGCATTCAACACAAAGGGATCGAAGCCCTTGCCGAGAAATCCCGCGGTGTCGCCGTGGGGAAGGTTGCCGCCCAGCTGGCCGATGGGGTAAGGCAGCAGCACGTTGGGTGGCATGTCCCCGCGCGGGCCCTTTTCAAAACGCAACACCGAGCCGTAGTTTGGCGACTCGAGGCCGCCCTGGAACAGCCTTCCGGTCTGCATCATCTGCACGCCGGTGTCGTGGACCGCGGCGGCGGTGTGGTTTACCGAGCGCAGCAGGGCGAACTTGTCGGCATGCTTTGCCATGCGGGGAAAGATCTCCGAGATTTCGATCCCGGTGACGTTGGTCTTGATGGGTTTGAAAGGTCCGCGAATGGAGGCCGGAGCGTCCGGCTTCATGTCCCACGTATCGAGCTGACTGGGTCCGCCCACCAGCATCAGCTGGATGCAGTTGATGTCTTTTTGTGGGTTGACCGCCCCCATCGCCTTGAGCCGGAAGAACTGCGGCATCGACAGTCCCAGAAAAGCAAGCGACCCAGCGTGAAGAAAGTCGCGACGCGTCACGCCGTCGCAGAAATGAACCTTTTTGTCGGCATCAAGCCGGAACATAATTTCTTCCTCGCGATGAAAGCTCTGTTCTCAACCGGGAATCGACCCCATCCAGCAGCGACGACAACCTGCCTGCCAGGCCAGCCCGCTGATCCGAAAATCAGTGTCTGCGCGCAGAACGCAAATTAGCCCCGCTTTCAGAATCCCCGATTTCTCTTGGACCGTATCCTAGCCTTGCGCTGCTCCAGCAGTAAAGCCCTTTCGTAGCGCCGCCGATACCTCCGCGATTACAGGATGGGAACGGTGCCACTTCCACGTTCAAATTGTAGGTCTCCGGCGGGATTACGGCAAGAAACTATTCTCCGCTGCAATTTGTAACCGTTTAGAGCTTCCCTAATCGTCCATCTGGATCAGAAATGCCGGTGCCGATGATCTGCACCACGACGCCAATGGGTTCCTATTTGAACAAATTCCTAGAGCGAAACCCCGCGTTTCCAGGGAATGAAATCGTTCTGTCCGAGCAACTCGGCCTTCGTCAATCGCTTGCCACTCGCCACGTCAATGGAAAGCTCCAGCAGCTTTGCGGCGCATTCTGCGATTGTGGCTTCGCCCCTGACTATGCCGCCAGCATCGAAATCGATGATGTCGCTCATGCGGCCAGCCAGCGTGGAGTTGCTCGAAATCTTTACGACAGGCGCTATGGGATTGCCGGTAGGCGTGCCGAGCCCAGTCGTAAACAGGACCAGGTTCGAGCCCGCGCCCACTTGCGCAGTCACGCTCTCCACGTCGTTACCCGGCGTGCACTGCAAGCTGAGTCCGGTGGCGGTGACGTACTCTGGGTAGTCGATGACGCCGCTGATCGGGGAAACCCCTCCCTTGCGCGCCGCCCCGGCTGACTTGATGGCGTCGGTGGTGAGGCCGTCGGCGATGTTTCCCGGCGAGGGATTCATCTCAAAGCCCGAGTTCACAGCCCGGGCGCGCGCCTGGTAAGCCTGCATGAGATCGCGGAAACGCTGCGCCAGTGCATCGGTTGCGCAGCGATTGATCAGTTCCTGCTCCACGCCGTGCAACTCGGGAAACTCGGAGAGGATCGTCTTGCCGCCTACGCCTACGAGCAAGTCGGAGACGTGACCAACGGCGGGATTCGCAGAGATGCCGCTGAAGCCATCCGAGCCGCCGCACTGCAACCCAAGTGTGAGAGCGGAGAGCGGAGCTAATTTTCGCCCGGTCCGATTGGCTTCAGCGAGCGCCGCAAAGGTCTCGTTGAGAGCCTGGTTCATCAGCGCCGCTTCGCGTCCCGACTTCTGCTGATCGAAGACCAGCACAGGCTTGTGCATCCCGGGATCGAGCGCGCGCAGCTCGTTCATCAGCATGCCTGCCTGCGCATTCTGGCAGCCCAGGCTCAAGACCGTTGCGCCGGCCACGTTGGGATGGTGGATGTAGCCGGCGAGAAGCTGGCACAGCGCCTGCGCGTCCTGGCGCGTGCCGCCGCAGCCGCTCTGGTGGGTGAGAAAACGGATGCCGTCAAGATTATTGAAGATACGCTCCGCGCGGGGAGGCGCAACTGTTTCCTGCTGGACGTCTCCATTCGCCCGCTGCTCGATCAACTGCCGCACATGGCGCCGATAGCTGTTGGCGCTGCCGTAGCCCAGCTCCTCTTCAAGCGCCTCCCGCATGCGCTCGATGTTGCGGTTCTCGCAGAAGACCAGCGGCAACACCAGCCAGTAGTTGCGCGTGCCCACCTGGCCATCGGCGCGGTAGTAGCCGAGAAAGCCGCGCTGCGCCCAGGCCGAGGCATCCGGCACGGCTATCGGTGCGGTATGGCGGACTGCTGAATAGTCCGCCGCTCGATGGCGCAGGTTTTGGGTGGTCAGCAGGCCCCCGCGAACGATGGGCTCAACCGCTTCAGCCACCACCATGCCATAGAGATAGATCAGGTCGCCGGGGTTGAGGGCCGCCAAAGCCATCTTGTGCTTCAAGGGAATTGTTTCCGCCACCGTGCAGGAGGTCGGAGACGACGGCGGGCCGAATCGAACGGCCATTCCCGGTTCGAGCGTGACCAGAGCGACAACGGCATTGTCGCGCAGGTCGAGTTGGAGAACTTGTTCCGGCATGAAGATCCTTCTCGATGAAGAGCAGAGCGGTCATCGCGGGGAGAACGATGCCAGCAGAGTACGAATGCTATCGATTGTGGAGCATACGCGCTGGCCAATCGGCGCGGGCTGCCGAAATCGACAGACAAAACCCGCCACGAACGCATGGGCGGTACTATAGCATGATCGAGCAAGTGGCTATCTCTCGCCAAGCAAGGATTCGGATGGTTCAATCAGGCATGGCTTCCGATCCCAAGCCTCAGCCGCTGCGCGGCCTGGCGAGAATCCAGATCTTCGCGGTTTCGATTCTCTCCATCGCGGGCGTGATCAACTATATCGACCGCGGCTCACTGGCCATTGCCAACACAACCATTCGCGCGGATCTGGGGATATCAGCTACGCGCATGGGGATTCTGCTTTCGACCTTCTCGCTGTCCTACGCGATCTGTCAACTGCCCGTGGGCTTGCTTCTGGATCGATTCGGCGAGCGCAGGATTCTGAGCGCGGGAATGTTCCTGTGGTCGCTCACCCAGACGGCGACAGGATGGGTGAGCGGGTTCGGCTCCTTTATCGGCGCACGAGTGGGTCTGGCCACTGGGGAAGCGCCGTTCGTCATCTCCTCGGTGAAAACGGTGAACGACTGGTTCAACGTGCGCGATCGCGCCACGCCGATGGGGATCATCAACGCTGCAACCACCATGGGACAGGCGCTGGCGCCGCCGATTCTTACGGTGATCATGCTGGCGTTCGGATGGCGCGGAATGTTCATGCTGATCGGCGTGCCAGGTCTGATGCTCTCGGTTGCGTGGTACGTCTTCTACCGCGATCGGAGGGATGTTTCACTGGATGACGCCGAGCAGGCCCGCTTGGCGGCTCCGAGCACGATGGGCAGACTGGACGGCATCTCATTTTCGCAGTGGCTGGGCCTGTTTCGGCTGCGCACGGTGTGGGGAATGATGTTGGGGTTTGGCGGCATCAACTACACGGTCTGGCTCTACATGTCGTGGATGCCGAATTACCTTGAAGCAGAACGCCACCTGAGTATTGCGGCAACCGGGACAGTGGCCATGATTCCTTTCTTTTGCGGCGCGGTAGGCATGTTTCTGAGCGGAGTGATCGCCGATTCGCTGGTTCGGCACGGAATGGCGCCGATCAAGGGCTATAAGACGCTGCTGGTGACGGGGCTGACGGTCTCTGGGCTATGCACCTTGCTGGTGCCGTACATCCCAGGCGCTACGGGCGCGGCGTTTTGCATTGGAATGGCCCTGTTCTTCACCTATCTTGCGGGCAACGCGGGCTGGTGCCTGGTGCAGTCGATTGCGCCCTCCGGAGTTGTTGGCGCGGTTGCGGCCATCCAGAACTTCGGCAGCTTTGTCTGCGCTTCCTTTGCGCCTGTGATTACCGGCTGGCTGCTGGATCGGACCCACTCGTTTCAACTGCCACTGGTGATCTGTGCAGCCGTCTCGATTCTGGGCGCGTTCTCTTATCTGGTGATTGTGAAGAGCCCAATCGCGTTGAGCGAGAGGCGCCAGCCTCGCCTTTGACGCATATGGGTTCAAGCCGATTGATTTTCTCAGGCCGCCGGCCGCGAAGAGCTTCTCGCTTCTATTTGCGGCGACCGGGCCAGAACCAAAACGTGTAGAAACCCCCGACGGCCAGCAAGAGAACGCCTGCGAACAGGTCAGGATGGAACCTGGCAAGCACGACCGCGGACGGGTGGTGGAAATCGACCAGGGCCACGACCAGGATGATGGCGCCATAGTGCGCACAATCCAAGGAATTGCAGGCACTTTCAGTCTGAAGTGGGAGGGCTTCGACGAGTCCAGTCACTTCTTGACAGGTTGCGCGGCGGCCTCTCATTCAGCCCGAAAATGCGCCGCATCGTGGAGTCCGTCGTAAATTGACGCCAGATCCTTGCGCACCATGACTGAGAAACGGTCGTTTGGCGCGAATTTCGCAATCAGAAAGTTGCAGCCGAACTGTGGCTCGGGTTGAGCTTGGGCATAGCGGCCTTCACGTGGCAGAGCTTAGCCCGGGTCCGTCGAAGGTCATGTAGAGCAAGATGATCCAGTTGCATGTGTTCGGCACATCTCCGAACAACGGATCAAATCACATTCTCTGAGACTCCGTTGCCCCATGGTTTGCCGTGCCGGCTGATCGCCCGGAAGATCCTGCCCGTTGTCACGTTGGCCGCAGAGATTCAACGATCAACAGCCGGCTTTACCCAAACGGGCATCGGCACAGTCCGGACATGACCGCCCTTGCAACCAGATCTACGATGGCCCAATGACCCTGTCTTCTCTGTTTCGACAAGACCCCACTGTCCACAGGAACTCGAACGGAGCGGATGGGGATTGCCCGAATGCGACGGGGACCGTGGCGAACATGAGAACGGAGCAGGGAAACCCACGAAGCGTCATATGGTCTCGTGAAAGACCGAATGGCAAATTGTATCGCCTAAACTGACGTTCGGGGCAGTTGGTCGCCGATCCGAAAACTGCCCTGCAGCCCCGCCTAAAGCGCCGCCGATGTCCGTCCCTATGGAGATTCCGAGTCCGCGCGTTCCTCGGACGCGATGCCGAAACATTGGGCCGGATTGAAACGCGCTCCGCTTGACGCGCACTATCCAGAGTGCAGCCAGCATTTGGAACCGGAATCGCCGGCTCGCTGCGCTGGCACGCTCAAGAGAACCGAACGGACAAAGGAGAATATGTCATGGCTTTCCAAATCACCCCCAACGTCTCCGTGACCCGAGACAGCAGCGGCGTCGTCCGCCAGCTCAGCCATCTGCAGCAGCCCTTCCTGGCCGCTGGTCTGACCGCCGGGAACCCGCGCGCGTTGTCGCGCAACTACATTCACGAAGTGGCTTCGGTCTACTCGGTGGACAGCGCACTGCTCTCTACGTTGGATCAGGCCGTGGGCGACACCCTCACCAAGGACGGACTCGAATTGCGATTCGGGAGCCAGAGCTCGCTGTTTGAAACCACCATGGTGGCCTATTCGCAAACCCGCTGGAGCCTGCCCATCTGGGAAGCCGGCCTGGGAGTTTCGATCCTCGGCGGCCCGCAGCGGGTGACCAGTTCGCGCAGCACGCTGCACATCAAGCCAATCTTCCACGAGCCTTCCAAAGAGCCGAAATATCTCCCCAGTGACATCAACGAATCGGTCTTGTCCGAGCTGCTTGGCGTGAAAGACTCGAGGATCGTCCTCAACGGGACGCGGCTGCGCGTCTATCAATACGATCCGGCCAAACGCTACGATCCGGAAAGCACCCAAACGGCCCGTCAAAAAGACGAGGCGCTGACGCAGTCTCTGCTGCGCGGCGGCCCGCCTGTGCTGCCTCTGCCTGCCGTGCCGGCTGCGATCAAAGCGGGAACCCACTACGCGGTCACCGAGGTGCTCTTTACCCTCTCGCCCGAGCAAGGGGAAGGCAAAGGCCTGAACTGGCGGGTTTTCCTGGACGTCGATTCCGGCTCGCCTCTCTACCTGCGCGCCTTAATCGCAGGCGCGTTTGCGAACGTCTTTACGCAGGACCCGATCTCCCTGACCGGCGACACCACCAAGACCGCGTGTTCCGGAGACGCGACCCTCGATTTGCTGGCATCCACCCTCACCCTCAGCCGGCTAACCTCGGCCAACCCGCAGACGCTTACCGGTCAGTTCGTCGAGCTGGAGGATGTGAATCCGCCTACCATTGCACCGCCAAGCGTCCCCAACCCTTCGGGAGACTTTACGGGCGTTGCCAGCGGCAACACCTTTGCCTCCACCAACGCCTACTACCACATCGATTTTCTGTATGGGCTGATGGAGCAATTCGGATTCGATGTGCCAACCTATCATTCCGGCACCACCTTCCCGGTGCCTGCCGATCAGGCCGACTACGGCTACGGCCAAATCAACGCCTACTGCGCAGGGAACGCCACCGGTACCGGCACCGGCCACTTCGGCTTCGGCACCGTCGATTCCTGCGCAACTTCCCCTGGAATGGCCGCGGATTTCCGCGTTGTCATGCACGAGTTCTGCCACAATCTTCTTTGGAATCGCGTGCATTCCCCGAACTTCGGCTTCGCTCACAGCGCCGGAGACAGCATCGCGGCCGTGCTCAGCGATCCCGGCTCCCAGGCGCCCGACCGTTTCCAGACCTTCCCCTGGGTGCCGATCGTGAGTGACCGCCGGCATGACCGCGACCTGGCATCCGGTTGGGCCTGGGGAGGAACCAACGACGTCGGCGGCTACAGCAGCGAGCAGATCCTCTCAACCACCCACTTCCGCATCTACCGCTCCCTCGGCGGAGACGACACCGATATCAATGTGAAAACTGCAGCGGCGCAACGGATCGTCTTCCTGCTCATGAACAGCATCGCATCGCTTGGACCGAGCCCCATCATCCCAACTCCAACGCCGGTTCCGTGGGAAACCGCTCTGGAAAACAGCGACACCGGTACCAGCAGCTTTCAAGGCGTCCCAGGCGGAACGGCGCACAAGGTGATCCGATGGGGATTTGAGCAGCAGGGACTTTTTCAACCCACCGGCGCCCCCACGCCGGTCACTACGCCCGGCGCGCCGCCCGACGTGGACGTGTACGTAGACGACGGCCGCGGCGGACAATACCCCTACCAGCAAGTCTTCTGGGAAAACACCGACATCTGGAACCGGCTCGCTCCGGATGGCGGCACAACCCATCAGACTCCCATCGTCAACGTTCCCAATTACGGCTACGTGATCATCAAGAATCGGGGCACGCAGACAGCGAACAACCTCGTCGTCAGCGGTTACCACTGCCGCCCGTCGGCAGGTCTGGTGTGGCCGGATAACTGGCAAGCCATGACCACAACCTCGATCAGCGTTCCCGGCTCGCTGGCCTCCGGCGCGCAAACCACCGTCGGCCCCTTCCAGTGGACCCCCAGCGAAATCGGCCATGAGTGCATGCTGATGAGCGTCAGCGCCGACGGCGACCTCAGCAACATCGATCCCGCCGGCGCTCTTCCCTGCGCCACTGGACCCACGCCCGACGAACAACTGGCGCGGTTTGACAATAATATCGGCCAGCGCAACGTAGCTCCTGTAGCCGGCGGAGGAGGAATTACCGGCCTTCTCGGCTCGTTTGTCAACCGCAGCTTCTGGACCAACAATCCGTACTCCCGCGAGGTCCGCGTCATCGTAGAAGCCACACTACCGCCGTTTCTGGCTCAGCGCGGCTGGCAGGTGGTCTTCCGCAACCCGGGTGGGGCCACCTTTACCTTGCCTCCACGCGGAAGCCGCGAAATGCAGATCGGCCTCAAAGCCGGAGCCGACTTCTCGGCAGCCGATGTGCTCGCCGCCGGCAATCTCAGCGGCATTGTAGTCAAAGCGTCTATCGACGGCTACGTCTTCGGCGGAATCACCTACCGAGTCGATCCCACCCTGAAGACTCCACCGGTCGAGGTGCTGCCCTCCGCTGGTTCCTCCGGCGACTGCACCAGGAACGCCGCCAAGCTGATCGAGTGCCTGAAGCTCCCAACGGGGGAAATCAAATCGGTCTGCGTCAAGAAAGTGACGGTCGAGATCGAATTCAAAGACTGCGACTGCTAAAGCATTTTCGGAATTGATGTAGACCGAAAGCACACACTCAAGTGGCTTTTTCCTCAAGAAAAAGCCACCTTTCACGGCTCCCAAAAAGTCTACGTGTGTTCCGAAAATGCTCCAGCTAGCGCGCCTCCAACCGATCCTCCAGCTTCCCCTGCCCGATCTCGCCGCGCAGCCACAAAGTTACCCGCCGCAGCGCGCTCTCCACGCCTTTGGCCGTCAGTCCGGCGGCTGGCAGGCGCGCAATCTCCTCGGCCGTAAAGCCTTGCAGATAATAAAGCCAGAACAGCGCCCGGTCGCGTTCGCCGATGGTTGCCGGAGCCGAGCGCAGCTTTTCATCCAGTTGCGCCAGCAGGGCCGAGTGCTCGATCCGGTCTGCGGGCCGCGCCGCATCCAGGGGCACACGGGCCTCTTCGTCGGCCAGAGCCATGGTTACCACTTTGCCGCCGCGTTTGGTGGAGTAGAGGCGGCGAAAATAGTCGTTGGCCACCGAGGCTGAAACCAGGCGCAGCAGGCCCAGGAAGGAATCCTCACCGCGCGGCTCGAAATCGCGCAGAATCCTCCGCTCCTGCTCGCACAGCTTGAGAAACACCTCCTGGACAATATCGTCCACCGTGGCCGGGGATGGAGCCCTGACCCACATGCGGCTCACCCGGAGAGCCACGAGCGAAGCCAGGGGAACCGAGCGGCGCACAAACTCCTCCCATTCCGCGGCATCGGGGGAGTGAGCGCAGGCTTTTGCCAGATCGTTGACCGAGGTGCGTGATTCGTTCATCGCGCGGGAGATCAGTTTACCGCACCCTTGCGGCCATGGTTATTCCTTTGCAAATAACTCCGCTCAATTCGGTAACCCGCGAACACGAATGGATTTGCAACCTGTGCTACCATCCCGCCAAGCGCTTGCGAGCAAAGAAATGAGGAGCCGGAATGCAAACCAACCTTCGCCCCATGAGTCTTGGCGAGATTCTGGACCGCACGGCCCAGCTCTACCGCACCAACTTCGTCCTGTTTGCGGGCATCGCCGCCGTCTACGCCGGGGTGCTGCTGATCATTAATCTGGCGCAGATCGGAATCCAGCAGTTGCTGACACACCTGCACCTGGCCAAAGAGATGCCTCTGATCACACTGGCCTTTGTGGTGCTCATCATTCCCGTCATCTTTATCTGTGCCGGCGCGGCCGTGGCCGCCAACAACCGCGCCGTGGCCTGGGTGAACCTGGACCAGACGGCAACCATTCGCGGCGCCTATGCCAGCATCCTCCCCCGCCTGGGCCGCTATCTGTGGCTCATGACCATTGCCGCATTCGTTATTTACATTCCGTTTGTCGTCCTGTTCACCGGCTATTTTGTCTTTCTGTTCGTCTACGCGCGTCCGAGGGGACTCTTTGTCCAGGGCGCCGCCAATGCCAGCCCCCAGGCCGCAATCGTCTTCGGCCTGGTGACCCTGGGGTTCGTTCTTCTCGCCCTGGGCGCATTCGTCTATGCCGTCCTGATGGCGCTGCGCTACTCCCTGGCTCTGCCGGCCGCGGTGCTCGAAGACCTGCCCGCCCGCAAAGCCCTGCGCCGCAGCATCGACCTGAGCAAGGGCTCGCGCGGACGCATCTTCGTTCTCGGTCTGCTCATCTCCGTCATTCAAATCGGGCTGGCCATGGTCACTCAAATCTTCTTTATCGTGGCGCTATTCGTCGCGGTCAAACATCACACCGAATTGCCGGTGTGGGTGCAGATTCTGCAGCAGATTGTGGGCTTCTTCACCAACAGCTTTATCGGCCCCATGTACGCCACCGGGCTGACCCTCTTCTACTACGACCAGCGCATCCGCAAGGAAGGCTTCGACATCGAGCGAATGATGGAAGCCGCCGGGATGACGCCGCCCGCGATTCCCGCCGTGGCACCGTACTCTCTGCTTCCCTGGCCCGAAGCGCTGACCGACGAGCCTGACCAGGCGCCACAGCCTGGGAGAGCCGCGGACGCGGACGATGCCCCGCCGGAAAGCCCGCATGGATGAGCCGCTGCACCCTTCAACGCTGAGCGAGATCCTCGATCGGACCGCGCAGCTTTACCGCGCCCGCTTCATGGTCTTCTTCGGCATCGCGGTCATTCCCACGGCCGTGCTGCTGGTCTTCGCCGGCCTTGTTGCTCTCCTGGTTGCGCGCCTGGGGACTGCGGCTGGGGGCACGACCTCATCGATCGACGCCGAGATCTTCTTGTCCCTGCTGCTCGGGGGTATTTTCCTGCTCGCTCTGCCCACCCTCATCGGCGCAACGGCGCTGGCCATGGCCGCCATGAGCCATGCCGCGGCCCGCGCCTTCATGGGACAGCCCATCACCATTCGCGCATCCTATAAGGCCGTTTGGCAGAAGGGATGGCGTTACGTCGGACTCTACCTCTTTGAGGTCGTAGTCATCTGGGTGGTGCCCTTCGCAGCATGGTCGGTGCTGCTGCTGCTCTCCACCGTGCTGACGGCGATCCTGCCCGGCGCACCCGGAGGCACACTCTTCGCGCTGGGCGTGCTGGCCATCGTCGCCGGCCTCGTCACCTGCGGCTTCTGGATGGCCATCCGCGTTTCGCTGGCCTTTCCCGCTTCAGTTGTTGAGCAAGCCGGAGCGTGGGACGCGCTGCGCCGCAGCGCTGCGCTCACCAAGGGAAGCCGGGGCCGCATCCTGGTGCTCTACCTGCTCGGCATGGCGCTCAATTTCATTCTCTCCATGGCCATCGCGCTGCCTCTCATTCTCATTCTGGCCCTGCTGCCCGGCGCCAGCAGCCCGCAGCGCGCCCAGACCATGGGCTTCGTAGCCGTTCAGGTCATGTACGCTGCCGCTTTTGCCGTGCAGGCGCTCACCCGGCCCGTCTATGGCATCGCGCTCATGCTCTTCTACTACGACCAGCGCATCCGCCAGGAGGCCTTCGATATCGAGTGGATGATGATGCGCGCCGGCCTGGTGGCTCCGCCCATGCCGCAGGCGCAAGCGGCAGCCCAGCCCTCGGCCGGCTCCGCTCCCGCGCCCGCACCGGAAGCCGCTCTCCCCGGCGATTCCGAGCCAGCCAACCAGCCCGCCAGCCCAAGCTTCGGAGAATCCGCATGAGCGAAGTCAACCCGCCTCTTCCGCCGTATCCGCCCGCGCCCGGCGTCTCGCCCTACGGGCCCACCGTTCCCGCAGCATTCTGGCCCATGACCTTCGGCCAGATCCTCGACCGCATCTTCCAGGTGCTGCGCGCGCACTGGAAGCCGATGACGGCCATCGGCATGCTGCCCATCGGTTTCCTGTTCCTATTCGAGGGCGTCATCTTCGGCGTGTTTTATCTGACCGGCGTCTTCAAGACTCCGCCCGCGCCGCAGAATATCACGCTGCTTCCCCCCGCCGACATTGCGGTATCCCTGCTCTTCGTTCCGGTCATGATCCTGCTGTACGGGCTTTGCTACGGCGCCTCCACTTACGCCGCGGTGCAGGCCGATTGCGAGCTCAAGGTCACCGCCAGCGAAGCCCTGTGCCACGCCTGGAGCCGCATCGGCCGCTATACCTGGCTCGTTCTGCTGCGCGCCCTCATCATTGCCCTCCCGATCTTTGCGCTCTTTGCCGTGATTGCCGTCGGGGGGGTGCTGGTGGCGTACCTGACACCCAACTTCAGCAGCAACGCCAGCACCGGCGCGCTCTTCCTGCTGATCCCGCTTGGCGTTCTGCTCTACCTTGGCGCCCTGGTCTACGCCGCCATCATGACCCTGCGCCTGTCGCTGGCCTTTCCCGCCTGCGTCCACGAGAACCTGACCGCCGGCCAGGCCATCAAGCGCAGCGGCGTGCTCACCCAGGGCGCCAAGGGCCGCATCTTCCTGGTGCTGCTCATCATTTACGCCATCAGCTATGCCTTCATCATGGTCATGTACTTCGTGGGGTTCTTCGTCGTCGCCATCGGCATGGCGGTTGGCGCGGGCAATATGCGGCACCTATCTCCGCTGGCGATCGCCATCTTCGTTATCGCGGGCATCGCCGTGCTGGCCGCGTTTCTGCTGTGGATGGCTTTGCTGATGGCCGGCTACTCGACCGCCTACGCCGTCTTCTACCGCGACCAGCGCTTGCGCAAAGACGGGCCGTCGCCTGCACCTGCGCCGGCCGCTGCGACTCCCTGATGGCCCGGCGTATACTTGCGCGGAGCCGGAGCAGTGGCGCCGGCATTCTGCATCCATCTGTGCCTTCCGGAGGTTCCCGTGTCCCGTATTCCAATTCCGCTCGTCTTCCTGCTTGCCCTCGCTGCCGGGGCGTATGCGACGGCGCAAAACAACAGCACACCGGCGGCAACCGTAAGCTCGCCGAACGGGCAGATTACGCTGCTGCTGTTTGCGGCCCAGCCGGGAGCGCCGAAAGACTCCGAAGCCGCAGGACTGCGCTACGCGGTCGAGTTCCACGGCAAACGCCTGCTTGAGGAATCGAAGCTGGGCCTGGAGCTGGCGCAAGCGCCTGAGCTGGGCGACGGCATGCAGCCGGCCGGCGCGGAAAATTCCAGCGTGGACCAGAGCTACTCCATCCCCGTGGGCAAGACCAGCAGCGTGCGCGACCACTATAACGCCGTGCGCGCCAGCTTTCAGGATGCGAGCGGGCGCAAGGTCGCCATTGAAGCGCGCGCCTACGACGACGGCGTCGCCTTCCGCTACGCGGTGCCGGAGCAGGCCGCGCTGCGCGATGTGCAGATCGCCCGCGAACTGACCGAGTTCAACTTTGCGCAGGATGCGACCTCGTACCCGCTCATCCTCGACGGCTACCAGTCGTCGTGGGAGGACGAGTACCAGCAGCGACTGGTCAGCGGACTGCACTCGGACTGGGTGATCGCGCTGCCGTTTCTCACCGAGCAGCCAGGCCGGGGATGGCTGGCCATCACCGAGGCCAACATCGACAACTACGCCGGGATGTACCTGCGCAAGGACAGGGAGTTCCTTTCTCTCGGCTTGCACGCCGATCTCTCCCCGCGCGTGGACAAGCCGGGAATCGCCGTCGAAGCCACGACCCCCTTCACCAGCCCGTGGCGCGTGCTCATGATCGGCGACGAGCCCGGCCGCCTGATCGAGTCCAACATCGTGCTCAACCTCAACCCGCCCTCAAAGATCGCCGACACCAGCTGGATTCGCGCCGGCAAGTCAGCCTGGGACTGGTGGTCCGGCCAGGCCGCGCCCAGCGTAAGCTTCAAAACCGGCATGAACACGGCGACCATGGAGCACTACATCGATTTCGCTTCCGCCTCAGGCTTCCCGTACATGCTGATCGACGCCGGCTGGGCGCTTGCTCCGGACCGCAGCAACCCGGGCGATTACTCGGCGCTGGCCGACATTACCAAGGTGACGCCGGAAGTGGACATGCCCGAGCTGCTGCGCTACGCAAAGGAGAAACATGTGCGGCTGTGGCTGTGGGCGCACTGGACCTCCGTGGACAAGTACATGGACCAGGCCTTTCCGCTCTTCGAGAAGTGGGGCATTGCGGGCGTGAAGATCGACTTTATGAATCGCGACGACCAGTGGATGGTGGGCTTCTATCATCGCGTGGTGGAGCAGGCCGCCGCGCACCACCTGATGATCGACTTTCACGGCGCCTACAAGCCCGACGGCCTGCGCCGCACCTGGCCCAACCTGGTCACGCGCGAGGGCGTGATGGGCAAGGAGTATCTGAAAGTGACCGCGCGCACCTCCCCTGTCCACAACACCACGCTACCCTTCACGCGCATGCTGGCCGGGCCCATGGATTACACACCGGGCGCATTCGGCAACAGCAACCGTGCAAATTTTGTGGCGCGCAACTTCATGCCCATGGGACTGGGCACGCGCGCCCATGAGTTGGCGCTCTATGTGGTCCTGGAGAGTCCTTTCATGATGGTGTCCGACTATCCCGAGCACTACGCGGGGCAAAAGGCATTTGATTTTATCAAGCAGGTTCCCACCACCTGGGACGAGGTGCGTGTGCTCGCCGGCCGGCCCATGGAAAATATCACCCTGGCGCGGCGCAGCGGCAAGGACTGGTTCGTTGGCTCGCTGACCAACTGGGAGGAGCGCACCGTCAAGGTGCCGCTCGATTTTCTCGGCGACGGGCAATACGTAGCCGAAATCTATGCCGACGCGCCCGACTCCGCAGAGGAAGCCACGCACAGTACGTTTACGACGCAAACGGTCGACCGCGGCACGGTGCTCAACGTGCATATGGTCTCCGGCGGCGGCAACGCCATCTGGATTCATCCGGCGCAGTAGCCATCAAGTTGACCGGCAAGAGAGAGGCGCGGTGCCCGCAAACGACGAACGCAGCGACGGAGAACTTGCATGACGACGCCGTTGCACCCCATGAGCCTGGGCGAAATCCTCGACCGGACATTTCAGATTTACCGGGCGCGGTTTCTTGCGTTTGTGGGAATCGCGGCAATTCCAGCGCTGGCGATGGCCCTCATTCACACCATCGATAGCATCTGGATTCACGTGGGCTCCCTGGCTCAGCCATTCCGGCAGCCCGGAATCTTTCTTTGGGATCTCGCGGTCTCGCTCGGCTTTTATCACATTTCCGTCCTCTTGGCCCTTCTCATTGAGCCGGCCCACGTAAAGATAGCTTCCAGCTATGTCCTCGGCGAGCAATCCTCCATTGTCACGTCGCTTAAATTCGTCGGCTTTCGCTGGAGAACCTACTTTGCGATCGCAGCGGCAAAGCAGTTGGCGCAAATGTTGATTCCGGAAATATTGGTCACGATTGTCATCTTCATTGGGGCCGTCATTGCCAATTTGGCCGGCAAACTCGATGAGGGTACGACGTGGCTGGTAATGTTGATCGTTTCCGTGCCTGTCCTGACGGGATTCGGATTTTTTGTGTGGTTGGGTGCACGTCTCGCACTTGCGATCCCGTCTTCTGCTCTAGAAACCTCGGTTGCATCGAAAGCGCTCCGGCGCAGCTGGAATCTGACCAAAGGGACGACGACCCGCATCTGCTTCACCTGGCTGGTCATTTTTATGAGTTCCTGGGCTACAACCTGGGGCATGCGCCAAGTGCTTTGGCAGTTGGCCATCTTCCTCCATGCTGAACTTCACCTGACAGCAACAGTGCGCATTCTGTATCTGCCGCTCTACTACACCATGCTCACGGCCGTAGCCATCCTCGTCGGCCCCATCTTCCCCATCGCCCTCGCCCTCTTCTACTATGATCAGCGCATACGCCATGAGGGCTTTGACATCGAGAGGATGATGGACGCCGCCGGACTGAATCCGCCCGCAACACTCACGTTCGTCGACGCGCCAGCCGGGACGCCTGTCGATAGCCCCGCTGCCCCGCAGACTGCACCCAACCCCACAGAGGAAGACCCCGCGTGAGCAGGTCGGCCGCATCCGCTTGGCTTGCTCCGGCCGGCTGCCTTGCCGGGGCTCTGGCTGCCTGGCTGGCCGCAGCGCCCGTACGCGCCGTGGCGCAGGGGGGCGTTGCACCTGCGGTTCAACAATCGAGCCAGCCGCACGACGCATCGCTCGACGACTACCGCACTCATCTGCAGGCACTGACCGCTCTCGTGGATGCCTGCGCCAAGGCCCGCGACCTGAAGACCTGCGACCCGGCCCAGGTGGGCGCGGACGACCGCGTGCCGCTCACGCCGGCCGCGCCCAATCCCGCACCTATCGCCGAGCGGCGCCTCGTCCGCTACGGCTGGCTCCGCGTGCTGCTCTCCAAAGCCCAGGACAAGGACGCGGCCGTACCTGCTCCCAAGCCCGCGCTCAGTGGAACAGAATCAAACCAGTGGCAGAATGTGCTCCCCATGCCGCCCACCACCACGGAACTGCTGGCGAGAGCCCGCCAGCGCCTGACCGGCGACCTGGCCCAGGCCGGCGCCGCGGCCGCACCTGCCGCCGACCACGGCCCGGAGCGCGCGGCGATGAAGCAGGTGCTGGCCGGCCGCGACTTTGCCAACCTGGAACAGAGCGACCCGAAAAACTCGGCACTTGAAAAGGTGGGCGACTGGCTTAACCGCGCGCTCGAAAACGCCGTCAAGCTGAGTTCCCGCGCGCCCTGGCTGGGCCGCGCCCTGGTGTGGGGCTTCATTGTGGCCGTCTGCGTGGGACTGGTGTGGGGTCTGTTGCAACTGGAGCGGCGCTGGCGCGTCCGCCTGGTGCCGGAGGAGCGCGGCCCGGCTCCGGGTGCTGCCTCCGCCATCCCCTGGCAGGTGTGGCTTGAAGACGCGCGCCGCGCCGCCCAGGCTGGCCTGTGGCGCGAGGCTATTCACTTCCTTTACTGGGCCTCCATCTCGCGCCTTGAATCCAAGCGCCTGTGGCCGGCCGACCGCGCCCGCACCCCGCGCGAGTATCTCGCCCTGGTGGCCCCTGAGGACGCCCGCCGCCCCGGCCTGGCCACGCTCACCGGCAGCTTTGAGCGCATCTGGTACGGCGGCCGGCCAGCCGAAGAAAACGACTACCAGCGCGCCGAGCAGATCGCCTCGGCCCTCATCTCGGGAGGTGGGATTCCCGGGGGCAGCGGCGGCTCTGCAGGGGGTGCTGGATGACCTTCCTCTCCTCGCTCGACGCCAAGGACCGCCGCCTGCTGCTCCTCTGCCTGGGCACTGCGCTCACCCTGGCTGTCGCCATTGGCTTTCTGCTGCCCAGCTCGAACAGCAACAACAATCCGCTGCCCTCGTCGTATCTCTCCGGCCAGCACGGCGCCCGCGCGGCGTATGAAACGCTGCTGCGCTCCGGTTATCCAATCGACCGCTGGGAACGGCCGCTCGCCGAGCTGGCCGCCACCGCCGGGCCGGACACAGTGGTCATCTTTGCCGAGCCGCTCACCCGCGAGCCCGCCAACCTCAAAGCAGTGCGGCAGATTCTGGAGCGCGGAGGCCGGGTGCTCGCGACCGGCTTCTGGGGCGGGTTTATCCTGCCCGGCGCGGCCAGCGACATGCCCACCACCTTCAACTTTGCCGCGTGCAAACTCACACCCGAAGGCCTTGACCCGCTCTCCGGCACCGGCGAGGTGTGGATGGTACCCGAGGCCACCTGGAAGACCGGCAACCCGTCCCATCGCGTGGACTATAGCTGCGCCGGCGAGCCCGCCGTGGTGGAGTTCGACTGGGGCAAGGGCCACGCCGTGTGGTGGGCCAACGCCACGCCGCTCGAGAACGGGTCTCTCGCGAGGGCCAACGACCTGGACCTGCTGCTCAACTCGCTTGGGCCGCGCGAGGGGCACCACTTCTACTGGGACGAGTCGCTGCACGGCGAGATTCGCTCCACATGGAGCTACGCCTCCGGCCCTGCCTGGACCATGCTCTGGTTTGGCCTGCTGGCGCTCGGCGTGCTCATCGTACTCAGCTTCAGCCGCCGCTCAGGCCCGGTGCGCGAGCTGCCCACCCCCGTGCGCGCCACACCCATCGAGTTCCTTGAGGCGCTGGGCTCGCTCTATCGCAATGCCGGCGCGTCTTCGACGGCCGTGGCCATCGCCCTCGAACGCTTTCGACGCCACACCTTGCGCCTCTGCGGCCTGCGCGGTGCGCCCATGGAGACGGCCACCCTGGCCGCCGCGCTGCGCCGCCGCTTTCCGCAGACCGATCCCGGCCTGGAAGCCGATTTGGCCGCCTGCGAGGAGGCCGTGCGCGGAGACACGATTGCACCGCGCCAGGCCCTGCGGCTCATTCAGACCCTCCACGGCCACGAAGAACGCTTGTCCGCTGCCGCAAGACCGGGCGCAGCACCGCCAATACCCAAAGACACTGATCCCAATAAGCAGGAAAGGGCTTCATGAACGAGGAAAACCAGCAAGAATTAAACCAGGATTTAGACCAAAACACGAAAAGTGCCGAGCACCTGAGCGCGACCAACCAGCTCATTCGCCACTCCCGCCAGGAGCTGGGCCGCGTCATCGCCGGCCAGTCGCTTGTGATCGAGGAGGTGCTGATTGCCGTGCTCTGCCAGGGCCATGCGCTGCTGGAGGGCGTGCCCGGCATCGCCAAAACGCTGATTGTGAAGGCCCTCGGCCGACTTCTCGGTCTCGGCTTTCAGCGCGTGCAGGCCACGCCAGACCTGATGCCCGCTGACATTCTGGGCACCACCATTCTGCGCCCGGGCGCCGGTTCTGGTTCGGATTCGTTCACCTTCCACGCCGGTCCAGTCTTTACCGATCTGCTTCTCGTCGACGAGATCAACCGCATGCCCCCGCGCACCCAGGCCGCGCTGCTCGAGTGTATGGAGGAGCGCCAGGTCACCAGCGATGGCGTGCGCCGGCCGCTGCCCGCCTGGTTCACCGTCTTCGCGACCCAGAACCCGGTCGACTTTGAAGGCACCTATCCGCTGCCCGAAGCCCAGCTCGACCGCTTCCTGCTCAAGATTCGCGTCGCCTATCCGTCGGAGCAGGAAGAGCTGCAAATCCTGGAGCGCCACCACGCCGGCACCGGCGTCGGGCTGCTGGAAGACGCTCAGCTCACGCCCATCCCCGAGGGGCTGCTGGCCGCGGCCACCGCCGAGGTGCGCGTCATCCGCATCGAGCCCGAGCTCTACACCTACATCCTGGCCCTCACCCGCCGCACCCGCGAGTGGCCCACACTCACTCTCGGAGCCAGCCCCCGCGCCGCCCTGAGCCTGATGCGCGTAGCCCAGGCCGCCGCCGCCTTCGACGGCCGCGACTACCTGGTTCCCGACGACGTCAAGCGCGCCGTCAAGCCGGTCCTGCGCCACCGCGTCATGCTCAAGCCGGAAGCAGAGCTGGAAGGCTTCGACGCCGACCGCGTCCTCGCCGACGTAATCGCCGCCGTCCCGGTGCCGCGGAAATAAATATCCGAAAATTTGTGCGCTTTCTTGAAGAAATGGAATTGGCTATCTCCACAATCCAGACGGGATTCAAATGGCAATAAAGCAGATCAAGCGTGGTCCTTGGGGGATGGGTTTGCAGGCTATCGCTTTCATGTGCAAGCCCTTCTACAAGCTTTTCTTTGGGCGGTTGGACTTGCGACTATCTGACAAGAACACCCAGCGGCTTGCGGACGACATCCATGCCACTAGCGAGTTTGAGGGCCTGCTCGAAATGTACGGAGGAACAGCTTTGCCGCCCGAGCCAAACCATCGACCAGATGGATTTGATTGCGGTATCGTCTTCATCCAATTTAAGGACATCAGTTCCAAATCGTTCGCGGGCGAGGCGAATTGGACGCTTATCTGGTGTCTGTCTGTGAAACTGGCCGCAAGCCTTGGTGGAATCTGACTGAGGTATGGCTAGCCATCGCCACGACGGATTGGCCACCTCCGCCGTCCATTTATGATTCGCTCGGCCAGTATGGGAATTTCCAGAAAACATACTGGGGGCAACTGGTTGCTGCATTTTCAGCAGAGCAATACCCTATGACAAAGGAAAAGCTTCTGAAGCACAACCATCTTCCGATTCCAGAACAGATGGAGCTAAGGAAGATGAGTCTTCAGGAACAGGTGAGATATCGGTCAAGCGAACCCGAGAAATAGTCGATCATTTGAAGGGTACGGACTTCAGTCCGTACGTCTGAAAGTCCACAATAGGGCTGGCCTTCACTGGCCGCGGAAAATGGCCTTGAATGGGGGGAGTTCGACTATTGGCTTTTGCGGCATGAGGGAAGTTATGCCCTATTACAAAGCCTCTCGAAATCGGCTATGGGCGAGTTTTTCCGCAGCCTGTTTAGCCCCGGCATCTGCGGCGCTACGAAGACAGTGCCCGTGCCTGAAGGCTCACCAATTTGTGCCCCACTGGCAGTCAGGGGGGCTGAAGACCCCCCTGCTCCTTCCGCCGACTGCCACCTGCGCCGGATCGCAAATCAAGAGCGTAAACGCCCGGGGAACTCGAGGTGCAGTTGCCTGCCCATTCCTGTTATTGGTGGTGGTTTTTCTCTCCGGGCGCCTGAATTGCACCTTAGCCGGGCATAAAGCAGCCTTTCGGGCAAGGTTTCGCACCCCTTGGGGTATGATTGCGTCTATAGAGTGAGCGGCCTGTTCCCCTTTAGAGGGCTGCCCCGGTGGTGTGTGTGCCTCAATTGTTCAAGCGTCTCGTCTTCGTTCTTTCCGTGGCGGTGTTCGCCGCGCTCGGCCTCGGCTTCGGCCTGGGTGAGTTTGGGTTATTCGGCGTGCATGCCGGCGGCGACCAGGATGGCGCTTACCGCCAGATGCGCGTCTATGAGGAGGTTCTGAAGAAGGTCCAGACCGACTACGTGGTCGAGCCGAGCGTTACGGATGTGACCACGGGCGCGCTGCACGGGCTGCTGGAGTCGTTGGACTCGGATTCGAGCTACCTGACGCCGACCGAGTACAAGATTTACAAGGAACGGCCGACGACCGGCGTGGCCCAGGTGGGCATTAATGTGTCCAAGCGGTTTGGGTACGCGACCGTGGTCAGCGTGACGCCCGGTTCGCCCGCGGACAAGGAACACATCACCGATGGCGACGTGATTGAGTCGATCGGCGACCAGTCAACGCGGGAGCTTTCGCTGGCTGTGATCCGGCTCATGCTCGACGGCAAGCCGGGCACGCAACTGACGCTTTCCGTGGTACGTCCGCGCAAGGCCGATCCGGACAAGGTGACGCTGAGCCGGGTGATCTCCGCGCCCCTGCCCATGGCCCAGCAGGACTACGAGAACTCGACCATCCTCTACCTCAAGCCAGGCGTGCTGAGTGCGGCGCGGGTTGATGAGATTGGAGCGAAGATCAAGGCAGCCGGCGCCAGCCGCAAGGTGCTGCTCGACCTGCGCGACGCCTCCGGCGACGACGCCGAGCAAGGCATAAGGCTGGCCAACTTCTTCCTCAAGCAGGGAACGCTGGCCACGCTGCAAGGGCAGAAGTTCCCTACGCAGACCTTCACCGCCGATCCGGCGAAATGGCTGACGGATGCGCCGGTGGCCGTGCTGGTGAATCGCGGCACCTACGGCGCTGCCGAGCTTGCCGCAGCCGCCATTCTCGACGCCAAGCGCGGCGACGTGGTGGGCGAGCGCACCTTCGGCGAAGGCTCGGTGCAGAAGACCATCGAACTGCCTGACGGCGCGGCCCTGCTGTTGACCGTGGCCAAGTACCAGAGCCCGGACGGCAAGAAGATTGAAGACGACGCTGTGACCCCCAGCGTGGCCGTCGAAGCGCCGGTCCCGGACGACAGCAGCGAAGATGGAACCCCGGCCAAGGGCGACGAGCCGCTGACCAAGGCGCTGGGTCTGCTGAAGGCCAAGAACGCGTAGAAAAAGTTTCCCTGCGGATTCGGGCGCGGCGGGGAGGCGGGGAACCGCTTCCCACCCTTGCACTGCCTGATGCATGGATGCACTTCTGCACATCCCTTTCGAACGGCGCGATGCTAGCCTTAGTCTCAAGCATCTTCTCCCGGGCTCGACCACGAGATGCCGACGAGGACAAGAATCGCTTGGCAGTCTATCCCCCACAGCGTTTGCAACCGCAGCCCCCGAAGCGGACCGCGCAGCAGTCCCGCGACCAGTCCGGGGCGCAGCCCCGGCGTCCGCAGTTGCCAGCGCTTGCACCGCGCAACCGCCGCAAGCTGGCGGGGCGGTTTACGCTGGCCATGCTGCTGCTGCTGGCCGTGATCACCGGCTCGCTGGCGGGGCTGACGCTGGTCTACTCGGTCAACCTGCCGCAGATCAACGACCTGGAGCACTACCGGCCCTCGACCACCACCGAGCTTTACGACGTGAAAGGGCGCATTGTGGGCTCGTTTGCGCTGGAGCGGCGCGAAGTGATCGACTACAACGGCTTTGCGCCCATCCTGCGCCAGGCCGTCATCTCCATTGAAGACAAGAGCTTCGAGTCGCACTGGGGCATCAATGTGTTTCGCGTGGCCGGCGCGGCCTGGCACGACATTCGCAGCCACGGCCGCGCCCAGGGGGCCTCCACGCTGACCATGCAACTGGCGCGCAACCTGTTTCTGTCGTCGGAGCGCACCTCGTCGCGCAAGATCCAGGAGGCCTATCTGGCCATCCAGATTGAGCGCGCCTTTACCAAGGAGCAGATCTTCACGCTCTATGGGAACCAGATCTACCTGGGCAGCGGGATGTATGGCTTCGAAGCCGCATCGGAGTACTACTTCTCCAAGCACGCCAAAGACCTGGCGCTCACTGAGGCCGCGCTGCTGGCCGGATTGCCCAAGGGGCCGGTGGCGTTTTCGCCCATCCTCTACCCGGAGAAGGCTATCCGCCGCCGCAACCTGGTGCTGACCGAGATGGAAGACGACAGGGCCATTACCCGCCAGCAGGCCGAACAGGCGCGGAGCGCTCCGCTGGGGCTGCATATTGCGCAGCCGGAGGGGTCGGTGGCGCCGTGGTTTCAGGAGGAAGTGCGGCGGGAGCTGGAGAAGAAATTCGGCACCGAGCAGGTGCATGAGGCGGGGTTGAAGGTGCAGACCACGCTCGACCTGGACCTGCAGCTGACCGCCAACCGCGCCGTGGCTGATGGGCTGGCCACCTATGAGCGGCGCAAGGGATGGACGGGAAAGCTGGAAAGCGTGGTTGACCAGGGATCGACGCTCGAGGACTACAAGCATCCAGATTGGGCGGTCAAGTCAAATCCCGGCGAATACGTTCATGCCATGGTGACCAGCGACCTGCCCATGGAGATTGAAGCGCGTGTCGGCAACGAGCACATCGTGCTGCTACCGGAGGACTGGAAGTGGACCGGAGAGCGGTCGGGGAGCGAGCTGGTCAAGCCGGGCGACATCATCTACGTGCATCTGTCCGACGCCATGGAGGGCAAGGAGCGGCGCGCCACCCTGGAGCAGGATTCCGGGGCCGAGGGCTCGCTGATGGCCATGGACAACACCACCGGCGACGTGCTGGCCATGGTGGGCGGGCGCGACTATGCGCTGTCGCAGTTCAACCGGGCCACGCAGAGCGAGCGGCAGACGGGGTCGAGCTTCAAGCCCTATGTCTACACGGCGGCCGTCGAGGACGGCGTGAAGCCGAGCGACATTATTGTGGACGGGCCCGTGAGCTTTGGCGGATACACGCCGCACAACTACGAGAACGACTACAAGGGCGCCATGACGGTGCAGAACGCCTTTGCCGAATCGCGCAATATCCCGGCGCTCAAGCTGGCGGCGCGCGTGGGCATCCACAAGGTAATCGACATGGCGCACCGCTTCGGCGTCACGTCGAATATTCCCGCCTATCTGCCCGTCGCGATCGGGGCGGTGGAGATCACGCTCGAAGAGCAGATGGCCTCGTACTCAGTGTTTCCCAACGACGGCGTGCGGGTTGCGCCCAGGCTGATCCGCAAGGTCTCCAACGCCGACGGTGTGACTTTGTGGGAAGATGCTCCCGCGGTGGACGAAGTAATCGACCAGCAGACCGCACGCACCATGATGACCCTGCTGCGGGCGGTGACGCAGTACGGGACGGGCGCAGCGACGCAACAGCTGAACCATCCGTTGGGCGGCAAGACTGGAACCACCAGCGACTATACCGACGCGTGGTTCCTGGGCTTTTCGCCTTCGGTGACCTGCGGGGTGTGGGTGGGCTACGACAGCCGCCAGTCGCTGGGCGAGAAGGAAACGGGCGCAAGAGCCGCGCTGCCCATCTGGATGACGTTTATGAAGGCGGCGATTGCCGGCAAGGATGGAGAGAGATTCCTCTCCGACTCCGAGGACAGCCAGACGATGAAAGCCGCCGCGGAGAAGCCGGCAAAACCGGGTGCGGCTGGCGGCGCGGCAGCGCCCCCGACCGGTGCGGTCGCCGGGCTGCTCAAAGCCAGCGTGGCGACCAAGCCGCTTGCGCCTGCGAACCCAGCGCTTCCCGGTGCGAAGCCAGGCGGCTCCTCCGCCGGCAAAGCGCCTGTTCCACCTGCAACGGGAGCGGTCCCGGCGAAGCCCGTGATCAAATCCGCAATGCCACGGCAAGCAACGCCTCCGAGACCGGCTCCGGCACAGCCTGAAAAACCTTAGTGCGTTGGAAGCGCGCGGGTTTATCGAAAAGCCTTTCATTTCCTAGGTGGCTGAATCGGTTGTCAACCGAAAATAGCGCTTCGCCTTGGCCACATCTTTGAATATCTGCGCTTTCAGGGCTGCGGACGAGGGCCACTCGATTTCGCCGCGCAGGCGGAGCAGGAACTCGAGATCGATGGGCGTCTCCTCGTTCATTTCCACCGGTTCGAAGTCGAGAATGTGCGACTCGACGGCGAAGGATGCTGCGCCGAATGTGGGGCGGTTGCCGAGGTTGGTGACAGTCTGAAAGCAACGGCCGCCGATTGTGAGGCGCGTGACGTAGACTCCGAAGGCCGGGAGTAATTCCTCGTAGGGCGCCAAGTTGACAGTGGGCACCAGCAGGCGCGTGCCGATGCCCCGGCCGCGGGCCTGGGTGGAGCGAATGGAAAAAGCCCGGCCGAGCATCCAGCGGGCGCGGCGCATATTGCCCGCGGCGATCAGGGCGCGGACAGCGGAGCTTGAAACCTCAAGGCCGTGGGTATGGACCGGCGCATGGACGTGGACTGCGAAGCCAAAGCCGGCGCCGAACTCGCGGAGTTCCTCGATGCCGGCCTGGGCCTGATGGCCGAAGTGGAAGTTGCCGCCTTCATGCAGGGCACGTACACCCAGAACATCCACTAGAATGCGGCTCACGAACTGCTGCGCGGTGAGCGAAGCAAGCGCTGCGTCAAATGGAAGGACGACCACGGCGTCGATACCGGTGGAGGCAAGCAGCTTGACGCGCTCGTCCATGGGCGTGAGCAGGCGGGGCGCTCGGGCGGGGCGGAGAAAGCGCTCGGGGTGAGGATCAAACGTGATGGCGACGGAACGGACGCCGAGGGCGCGGGCTTCGGCGACGACGGAGGAGAGAATCTCCTGGTGGCCCAGATGCACGCCGTCAAAGTTGCCGATGGCCGCGACGGAGGGGCCAAAGCCACCGGGGATCTCCGCGAGGGTGCGGTAGACGGGGATGACCGGGGCCTCGCTCATAGGATCGTGCCCCCGGGAGTCAGGCGGTGAAAGGTTCGTGGTCTCCCACCCTTGGCACAAAAACAAGAACGTGCCAAGGATGGAGCACCCGAAGGGGATGTAGCGCCCCGGTCCGCGGCGGAGTGGCAGCTGGGAGCGTCGTTCATAGGGTCACGGGGACGGTGAGGCCGTCGTATGCGAGGGCGACTCCGGCGGGGAGCGCGCGGTTGGTGGCCTCGTGGGCAAGCTCATGGGCTATGTGGGTGAGCCAGGTCTGGCGGGCGCCGATGCGGCGCGCCCACCCCAGCGCCTGGTCCACGGTGGCGTGGCTGGGGTGAGGCTTGTAACGCAGGGCGGAGAGCACCAGATGATCGAGTCCTTTGAGCAGCGCAAAGCTCGACTCGGGAATGTCGCTCACGTCGGTCAGGTAAGCCGCGCTGCCGAAGCGGTAGCCGACGATTTGCATCTCGCCGTGAAGCACAGGCACGCGCAGAAAATCGACACCGTGAATGGGGTTGTGCTCGGCTACGGGCTCCAGGCGCACGCGGGCGCGGTTGGGATAGGTGGCCTGCGGGGAAAAGGTGTAGGAAAAGATGTGCTCGAGGACGGCGGTTGTTTCCGGCGTGGCGTAGAGGGGGATGGGGCCGCCTTCGCGAAAGGCGGCAAAGCTGAGCGGGCGCAGGTCGTCGAGACCGAGAATATGGTCGGCGTGGGAGTGGGTGTAGAGGACAGCGTCCACGCGGGTGAGGCCGGTCCGCAGGGCCTGCTCGCGGAAGTCGGGGCCAGTATCGATGACGGCAGTGCGCTCGCGTGCGCCCGGCTCGCTCCAGCGGATCATGGCGGAGGGGCGGAGACGGCGGTCGTGGGGGTCGGACGAGGTGCAAACTGGGCAGGCGCAGCCCAGGGTTGGAACCCCCATTGAGGTTCCGGTACCGAGAAATGTCAGCTGACCGTCCATGAACTCTCGCGGCAACCGGCGTCCGGTCGCTGTTCCCTATTCCTTATTCCCTGTTTCTACCGCTTGCCCGGCGGTGGCGGCGGTGGCGGCTGCATGGCCTGCAGGTTGATCATGCTGGTCAGTTCCAGGAAGGCCAGGCGCACCTCGAAGAGAACCGTCTGCAGTGCCCGATCTTCAGCCGGGGTAAGGTTGCCCTTGGTCTTCTCCGCCAGGATCCCGAGCAGATCGATGGTGGTGCGGGCACCCAGGATGTCGACCCTGGGGCGCTGACCGTCCTGCGCTCCAGCGCCCATCTGGATCATGGCGGAGACATAGAACTGCTGCACCAGGTGCTCGAAGGTGATGGGCGGCTGGGCGCCGACGGCGGGGTTCTGGGCACGGATGATCTCTTCCAAGCGCTGGGCGGAGGCGTCGTAGGCGGACTTCTGCTCCTCGCTCTCCTGGGCAGTGGGTGCGGGCGGGAGATCAGCCCCCGCTGCTTCCCCCAATGCAGTCTCGGAAGCCGTAACGGGCGCGGGTTCGGCAACGTTGCGGCCTTCACTTACCACCAGTCGCGGACCGGAAGCTGGACCAGCAGAGGGCGCTTCTGCCTCGGCGGACGCAGACTCGGGCCCAGGTGCGAGCCCGGCGTTGTGGCTTTCCTTTTCTTCTTCGGCGGCCTTGAACTTGCGGCGGTCGATTACTTCGAATTTAGGGGTGTCGCTCATGGCTTCAGTTTTCCAATCCGTCTTTCAAGACTTGGTCGATCCGTTTGCAAAGCTGGGCGGCTCGGCCAGGATGCGGGCCGTGCCGGCGACCGGGCCCGCGCTGTAGTGGAGGAGCTGGTTGCGCAGTTCGGCTTCGCCGCGGATCATGCCCAGGGCGAAGATGCGGGTTCCCGAGGGCAAAGCCAGTGGGGCCGCGCTGGTGATGGATCCGGCAGAGGCGCCATCCTTCAAGGTTAGCTCGGCGCCCGCGGGCGGGACCGGTCCGGACAGCTCAAGCTGGCGCAGATGGCGGTGGACATTGCCGCGCGAACGGATGCGCTCCACGATCTCCTGACCCAGGTAGCAGCCCTTGCTGAAGTGCAGGGCGCGCGTCTGCGAGGTTTCCTGGGGCAGGTCGCGCTCCGCAATGTCGACTCCGTAGGCAGGAATGCCTTCCGCAACGCGAAATGCGGACAGCGAAGCGCAGCCAACCAGCGCCGCTCCGCCGGTGCGCAGAAATTTCCACAGCTTGCTCAGCTGCGCCTCGGGCACCCACAGCGCATAGTGTGCCGCCAGCTGGCCGTAGTCGCGGGCCATGCGCAGGTCCATTCCGTTCCACTCCACGCGGGCGGTGGTCATGGGCTGGGAGAGAACCGGCAGGCCGACCCTGGCCAGCACTTGATCGGCGGCGGGCCCGGTCAGGCCAAGAGCGGCATCGCTGCTGAGCGGGACCAGTTCCACGTCGTCCATGATGATGAAGCGTTCCAGATGGGCGAGGAGCCGGTCGTACTGGTCGGCGGCAATTTCAAGCTCCAGATTGTCGCCTTCACGCCAGACGGTCAGATCGCCCTGAATGCGGCCCTGGGCGTTGAGCACCAGGTTCCACGCGCCGACGTGGTCGGCCAAGCCGTCGACGGTGTTGGTGACCATGCCGCTCAGCCAGCGGAAACGGTCTTCTCCGCGCACTGCCACGCGGCGCAGCCAGCCCAGGTCGTGGACCGCGGCCGCAGTGGCCAGGGCGGCTGTTTCCTCTCCGGGCGCGTCCAACTCACGTGGGGTAAGAACGCCACGGTAGAGGGCGAGTTCATGAGGGGTTGCAGTGGCTTCAAGCAGCGCGGCAAACGCGGTGGCTTGGGGGGAGGTGGCGAGATATGTCTCGGTCATAGAGGAACTTTTCCAGGGTAGCAACGAGTTTTCCTGAGGAATTCCCGCGCAATACCGCATCCTGATTATAGCCTTGGAAGAAGATGGGCCGCGCCGGGGTTCGGACCAGCGGGACGATCGAAAAAAGGGAGAGTGAATGAGCAAGCAGCACCCGGAGGTGGGCAAGGCAGCGGCTAAGGCAACAGGAAGATGGATTCTGGCAGCTGGTCTGAGCTTATTCGCGGCGGCGGCTTGCTGCGCAAGGGCGCAATCGGGAGCCGCGGCTTCCCCCGGCGCCGTTGCGCAGCCCCCTCAGACTCCTCCCGCGTCCCAGACTGCTCCGGCAACAGGAAAAACCGAGACGCACATCACTCCGGAGCAGGCCAAGCAGCTCTTCTCTCTGGTAGACGAGCTGATCCAGTTCTCTTCGCAGGAAACCGGGCTGGCGGTCAAGAGCACGGTCAAGCGCAGAATTACCAGCCGCGCCGACGTGGAAAGCTACCTGAAGGGCAAATTCGATGAGGACGAGGGCGCCAAGCGCATGCAGCGCGACGAGATCGTGCTCAAGAAGTTCGGGCTGCTGGACCGGGATTTCGCACTCAAGCCGTTTCTGCTGGCGCTCTTGACCGAGCAGGTTGAGGCCTATTACGACTCCCACTCAAAAACCGTGAACATGCTGGACTGGGTGGACATCGAGGAGCAGAAGCCGGTGCTGGCGCATGAGCTGACGCACGCCCTGCAGGACCAGCGTGTGGATCTCGACAAATGGGACGACCAGACGCAGGACGACGTCTCTCTCAACTCGACCGAGGACACCGGCCACTTGGCCAAGGACGAGATGGACACGGCCCGCGACGCTGTGGTGGAGGGCCAGGCGACGGCGGTGATGATGAACTACATTCTCAAGCCGCTGGGCAAGAGCCTGGTGAAGAACCCGGAGGTGCTGGACCTGATGAAGGACCAGATGTCGGCCTCGACCGACTCGCCGGTACTGGCGCGCGCTCCGCTGCTGCTCTCCGAGTCGCTGCTGTTCCCCTATCGCGAGGGGCTGAGCTTTGAGCAGGACGTGTGGATGGACCAAGGGCAGGCCGCGGCCTTCCCGGGGGCTCTCGACCGGCCACCGACCTCCTCGTGGGAGATCATGAACCCGCGCGAATACGAGCACAAGAGAAGCCCGGCCATTCCCCTGCTGCCCAACATCCATCCCCTGCTGGACAAGCTCTACAAGCCCTACGACATTGGCCAGGTGGGCCAGCTCGACCTGCACATCCTTGCGGGGATCTTCGCCGGCGCAGAGGCTGCACGTGACCTGACCCCGGCCTGGGACGGCGGCCTCTACTGGGCCGGGCAGAGGCTGGACGCTACCGCGGCCGAACAAAGCACGACCAAATCATTGTCTCTGTTTTACCTGTCGATGTGGAGAAACCCCGCCTCAGCCCAGGCCTTTACCCAGATGTATGCGAAGGAACTGGGCCGCAAGTACTCCGGCCTGAAACCGGACGTGGCCGCGCAACAGGCGGGCGCGGCGAGCCTTCCTGCGGTCGAGCAAGAGCAGGTCTTCACCACCAGCGAGGGTCCGGTGGTGATCACCACGCGCGGCAAGCTGGTCTTCGTGGCCGAGAGCTTTCCGCTGGATGTGGCGCGCAAGCTGACGGGGCTGACTCTGGATGCGCAGGGCACGGGCGACCTGAAGATGGCGCTCGCCGCACCATCGGCCGATGTGCAGGGCATGGGGTCGCAGGCGATGGAGCCGCTCACCGGCGGCCTGGTGCGCTTTCTGGCCAATTGCGGCGCGATGAAGGCGGCTGTCAGCGGGGCAGTTCGGGCTGGAAAGTAGCTGGAGTCGCATGCGCCTGTTTCGCAGGATACTTTCAAAATCCTCATAACCACCCCCTAACTCTTCGGTCGAATGCGATAGAAACAGCAATTCGCCCTCGGGGGAACCCACATGAAAGTCGCACTTCTCGCCTTTGTTCTTGCAAGTGCATCCACCTACGGCCAGGACGACGGAGCCTGGGCCGCGCAGCAGGCCATGCAGGCCAGCCAGCAGGCCACGCAACAGGCGCTGCAGGATATGCAGACCGCGCAACAGGCTAACCAGCAGGCCATTCAGGCTGCGCAGCAGGCCAACGACCAGGCAATGCAGGCGGCCAACGATGCAAATCAAAATAACTACCCGTATTTTCTCGGCCGGGGAAGCGGTGTGCTCAGCCTATCCGTGGGGCCGGGCGAAGTGAAACCGGGAACCAGGGTGCGCATCGATTTCTCCAGCGCCGACAGATTCGCAAAGATCTACTACACGACCGACGGGTGGACGCCGACCAAGTCATCGACGCTCTATCGAGGCCCAATCAAAATCGACGCCTCCACCCATCTCGAGGCCATCGCCGTGGGGCGTGGGCTCGCAAATTCGCTGCTGATCCGCGCGGACTACACAGTAAAGGGCAGCGCGGCACCACCCATGCCGAGTACGGCTCTTACTACAAACGGCGTGCTGACTGCCGGGTTCCCGATCCAGCTGGAGACCGGGTCCAGCATCAGTTCGGCAACTGCGCATGTCGGAGATAACGTAACCATCCTGCTGGACGAAGACGTGAAAGTCGGCGACACGGTTGTCGCGGCGAAGGGCACTCCGGTTGACGCAGTGCTGACGCTTGGCGTCCCGGCCAAGAACGGCGCAGCGGGCGAACTTGCGTTCGAGGTTCACTCTCTTATGCTTCGCGGACAGACTATCCCTTTGGCCGGAAGCGAGATGCTGGTAGGAGGCGTGGCCAAAGACGCCGTCATCGAGCCGGGCCGATTACTGACAGCACGAGTGACCAGAGAGACCCTGCTGAATCCCTGAACGCACCGCAGCGTGGTTCAGACGTCCTTCTTGACCAGGTACTCATCCACCAGCACCGCCACCAGCACGGCGGTGGGAACCGAGACCAGGGCGCCTGGCACGCCGCCCACGGCGGAGCCCAGCAGCAGAGCGACAAGAATGGCCAAGCCGGGCAAGCCGACGCTGTTCTTCATGATGCGTGGGGTGAGGACGGAATTTTCCACCTGCAGGTAGATGAGGTAGAAGATGGCCACGCCCAGCACCCTGCCCCAGGAGTCGATGGCCGCCACCAGCAGCGCCAGGGCCACGCAAACGGCCGCGCCCAGCACGGGAATGATGTTGAGCGCGCCGGTGAGCACGCCCAGCGCAACCGCATAGCGGACATTCAGCGAGAGATAGACAGCCGTGCTCAGGAAGCCGAGAATCAGCATCAGGCTGCCTTGGCCGATCAGCCAGCGATCCATGCGGATGCGGGCGCGCCGCAGAGCCTTGTCGAGCCGGTTGCGATTCTCGGCGGGAAAAAAGGAAAGAAACCAGGCATAGGCGTGATCCCCTTCCAGGATGAAATAGACGGTGAGCACGAAGCCCATGACGACGTTGGCGATGGTTCCCGCCCAGTCTTTGATGGAGAGGAAGAGATAAGTGGCCGCGTTGCTGGCGAAGTCCTGCAGCTTGGCGCTGATGTCGTCCATGTTCAGGCTGTCCGCATAGGGAACTTGCTTGAGCTTCGCGGTGAGCGCCGGCAAGCGCATGGGCAACTCCCGGGCGAACTCGCGCAAGTCTCTGATGACCGGCGGCAGCGCCAGGAAGCCGAAGGCAGTGAGGGCGGCGGCCATGGCCAACAGCAGAAAGTAGACCGCCGTGCCTTTGAACGGCTGCCAGCGGCCGATGCGCAGCCGGGCGGTGAACTCGACCACCGGCGTAAGCACAACGGCAAACAGCGCGCTCACATACAGCAGGATGAGCACATCGCGCACCATCCACGCCAACGCGCAGGCCAGCACCAGCGCGAGGGCGAAGACGATGTCGCCACGAAGGCTGCGGGAGGCTCCGGTCACCGGTCTCCGCCCAGGATGGAGCCGACGATGCCGCCCAGCAATGCGCCGCCGGCCGCAGGGCCAACCTGGCGCGAGTCGCCGCGCGGAATGTACTCGGCGATCTGGTGGGCCAGGCGGGAGATGGGCAGCGTCTGCAGCCAGACCGTTCCCGGCCCCTGCAGAACGGCGAGAAAGATGCCGTCTCCGCCGAAGATGGCGTTCTTCAGCCCCGGAACCATGGTGATCTGGAAGGCGACCGAGGCCTGGAATGCGCCCACATGGCCGGGATGCACGCGCAAGACCTCGCCGGGAGCCAGGTTCTTCTGGACCAGTTCGCCGCTCAGCTCAAGCCAGGCCGTTCCCTGGCCGGCGATCTTCTGCAAGAGAAAGCCGTTGCCGCCAAAGACACCGGCGCCCAGTGACTGCTGGAAGCCTACGCCGATGGTGACGCCGTCCGTGGCGCAGAGAAAGCCGTGGCGGTGGAACATGTACTCCTGGCCGGGGCCGACCGGGACGGGAACAATGTGGCCGGGCACCTTGGTGGCGAAGGAGACCTCGCCGGGAACCTGGATGGCGCGGTACTCGGTCATGAACAGGCTGCCGCCGCCGGCCACGCGCTTGAGCACGCCGAACAGGCCTCCGCCGCCGCCCATCTGGGTGTGAGTGGTCATCTGGATGGAAGCGGTCATCCAGGAAAGCTCGCCGCTTTCGGAAAAAACGCTCTCGTTGGGGTCAAGCTGCACGTCGAGGACGGGCATGGTGGTGCCCTGGATTCGTGTCTGCATTTTTGTCATTGCCTCCCGATGGTGGACAGTGTACCGTCCGCGACCGTGGAACCGTCGCGTTAGAATCGATTTCTCGATGAAGAATGTACGAATTGCGGGTGCCGCGGGTTCCGCCCTTGGGCTGGCGGCCTTTCTTCTTGCCGGCTGCCGGCGGGCAGAACAGTTGCAGCCCGACCGTCCCCGCCTGACCGCCGGTGTGGCCTTGCAGGATGTGAGCTTCTATTCGACGGCTCTGAAGCGGCAGATGGATTATCGCGTATTTCTGCCGTCGACAGATTTGTCTGGACGAAAACTGCCGGTGGTTTATCTGCTGCACGGCGCTGGCGACGACTATAGAACCTGGTCAAACTACTCCGGCGTTGCTCAATATGCAGGGGTTGCGAAGACAGGCGGCCTGATCCTGGTCATGCCCGAAGGAGCTTCCTCCTACTATTTGAATGCGGCGGAGAAGCTGGATGACAAGTATGAAGACTACCTGATCAACGATCTGATCTCCGACGTAGAGGCTCGATTTCCCGCGGCAACCGGCCGGAACAACCGAGCCATTGTCGGCGTTTCGATGGGCGGATTCGCGGCCGTCAAGCTCGCGTTGAGCCGTCCGGAGCTGTTTGTTTTCTCTGGGGCCTTCAGTCCGGCTGTCGATGTCCCCGGCCGCCGCTTCAGCCTCAAGCACGCCGGTCAATGGTTGAGGTTCAGAACGATCTTCGGCCCGATGGGGAGCAAAACCCGGCAGGCCGCTGATCCGTTCATTCTGGTGCGATCGACCGATCCGGTGGTCACACCCTACCTCTATGTGACGGCGGGCGAGCAGGAGGCCATGTTCGAACCCATTCGACTGTTTGCCTCCCGGCTTGGCGAGCGCCACTTCGCTTATGAGTTCCACGCCAAGCCGGGCGGGCACGACTGGGGCGAATGGGACGCGCAGATTCCGGGGTGCTTTGACAGGCTGCTTTCGCATTTGAAGCCGTAGCCTTGAGTTCTGCGTGGCTTCGAACGGACCGTGCGGCAGGGAAGCGTGCGCTAAGTGCAATACCCTCAGGGACTAAAGCCCAGGTTGATTTTGGCGCACTTTCGGCACGACTGAAGTCGTGCCCTGACGCTTCCCGCCTTCAAAACATGCCTCTTTGCGACCCGAAAACACCGGCCCTATTCCCTATTCCCTGCCATTCTCTACTCCACAAGCTGGAAGCTGGTTTCGGCTTCGGCCAGTGAGCTGCCGCCGACCCAGACCTTGTAGGTAGTGGGCTCGACGGTCTGCTTGATCTCGGCGTTGTAGAAGCTCAACTCGTCAAAGCCCAGCGGGAACTCCACATGCTTTTGCTCGCCGGGCGCGAGGGTGACGCGGGCAAAGCCCTTCAGTTCGCGGACCGGCTGCTCCACTCTCGCTCCGGTGTTGCGGATGTAGAGCTGGACCACTTCCGTGCCGGCCACGCTGCCGGTATTTTTCACCTCTGCGCCCACCGTGATGACCGGCTTTCCCGCGGAGGCGATGACCTCCTGCACGGGAACTTCGGCGCGACTGACGGTCGGCTGCGCGTAACTGAAACGCGTGTAGCTCAGGCCCCAGCCGAAGGGAAACAGCGCCGAGTTCTCTTCGTCCATGTAGCGGGAGACGTATTTCTCCATGGGGTTGCGGGGGAGGTGGCTCAGGTCGATGTGCGCCGGGCGGCCGTTGGGCTGCTCCGCGTAATAGAGCGGCTCCTGGCCCACCGAGCGGGGTAAGCTCGAGGGCAGCTTGCCGGAGGGGTTGACGTCGCCGAAAAGAATGTCGGCTACGGCGTGGCCAGCCTCGATGCCCGGGCTCCAGGCCTCCAGGATGGCCGGAACGTGGGCTGCGGCCCACTTCAGCTCCAGGGGCCGCCCGGCGAGCACCACCAGGATGACCGGCTTGCCGGTGGCCGCGACGGCTTCAAGCAGCTGCTCTTGCGCGCCGGTAAAGCCGAGCGTGGCGCGGCTGGCGGCTTCGCCCTCCATCCAGTTGGTGGGCTCGCCCAGCGCTAGAATGGCCACGTCCGCCTTCTTGGCTGTCTCCACGGCCTCGGCGATGGTCTTAGCGTCATCCGGTACCGGCATCTGGGCGTCGGCGGCAGCTGTTCCGCTGAAACCGCCCCGCTTGAGCAGGCTCTCGTCTTCGCCGCTGAGCAGGCCGCAGCCCTCGGCATAGAGCAGGCGGTCGCCAAGGCGCTCTTGCAAGGCCGCACGAAGCGTGACCACTGCGCTTGGGTCGCCGGTAACGGCCCAGGCGCCCAGCAACTCGCGCTGGTTGTCGGCCAGGGGGCCAATCAGCGCCACTTTCTTCGCCTTCGCGGTGAGCGGCAGCGGGGTTCCGAAGCCCTCGACACCATCGTTTTTGAGCAGGACCATGGTCTCATCGGCCACTGTGCGGGCTGCGGCCCGGCGCTTGGGCGTGGCTTCGTATTTGGGGCTCGGGGGCGTATAGGGGTGGTCGAACAGGCCGAGCGCGAATTTGACTCGGAGGACGCGGCGGGCCGCCTCGTTCACGAAGCTTTCAGGAATTTTGCCCGCCCGTACCTGCTCGGCAAGCACTGTGCCGTAGAGGCCGCCCTCCATGTCGGCGTCCACGCCGGCTTCGAGAGCCTTGCGGGCCACGGTGGGTCCGTCGCCCATGGAATGGTTCTCAAGCTCGGCGACCCCTGCCCAGTCTGAGGCGACAAAGCCGTCAAAGCCCCACTCCCGGCGCAGGATCTGGGTCAGCGTAAAGGGGTTGGCGGAGGCGGGAACCCCGTTGATGGAGTTGAAGGCGCTCATCAGCGTGGCCGCTCCGGCATCAACGGTGGCGTGAAAGGGCGGCAGGTAGACCTGGCGCAGGGTGATCTCGCTCATGTCGGCCGCGTTGTAGTCGCGGCCGGCGATGGCTGCGCCGTAGGCGGCAAAGTGCTTCACGATCGCGGCGACAGAGTCGGGCTTGGAAAGGTCGTCCTGCTGGTAGCCCTTCACCCAGGCGCGGGCCATGGCCGAACCAAGGTAGGGATCCTCGCCGGAGGACTCGACGATGCGCCCCCAGCGCGGGTCGCGGGCAATGTCCACCATGGGCGAGCAGACCAGGTTCACGCCGTCGGCGCGCGCCTCGACGGCTCCGGTCCGCGCCACCAGCTCGGCCGCGGCGGGGTCCCAGCTGGCCGCAATCGCCAGCGGAATGGGGAACGTGGTGCGATGGCCGTGGATGACGTCCAGTTCGAAGAGGAGGGGGATGTGCAACCGCGATTTCTCGATAGCAATGTGCTGGTAATGATTGGTGGCCTCGGCGGTATTCAGGTTGGCCATGGTCCCCACCTGCCCCTTGGCGGCCATCTCGTCGAATCTGAGGTTAGACGCGTTGGGTCCTGTGGCAAAGCCAGCGGAGAATTGCACCAGCTGCCCGATCTTCTCTTCGAGCGTCATCTTTTTGAGCAACGCATCGACGCGCGCGTTGAGCTCTTTCGAGGCCAATTGCGGATTGGGTGCGGGCCTGGCTTGCGCCGAGGTGGAAGGCCGGCCAAGACAAGCTAGCAACGCAAGCGGCACCAACAACCTGAAAGAGCGCGTGAGAGAGAAGTTCATAGCTCGCTCATGATAAATCGTCTCATCGCTGGATGCCGGGGTTTGCGGCACGGGTCGTACGGCATTCTTTGGAAGCGGCCGGCCGCTCGTAATCCGGAAGCATGGAGATTCTTCTGCCTGTAACGCTCGGAGAGTGCATCGGCGGAGATAACCGGCCAATAAGCTGGACTACGCGATTGCGGCTGGCAGGAAGAAGTTATATTTTCTTTCAGTTGGATTTTCTTCAGGGGGCGGGGTGCCGCTTCCTGCCGGCATCTTGGCGGAT